>JGI24023J19991_10000150_pt1 | contig 49167 bp, 45 predicted proteins | sample Cruoilmetagenom1_FD_19991 | JGI IMG/M metagenome (IMG submission 19991)
TACGTTGAGGATTTTACGATTGAACAACATTCAAAGATAACCCGAAGATAAGATGCAAGATTGGCCAAGTTATTTTTTTACAGCCCCTTAGGTAGATAGGCTTAGCTACCGGGATCATAACGCTTAATCTAATCAGATAATTTATTCGTAAAATGTACACTGAAACCATTCTTCTCATAATCCCAGCCCTTTTCGGCGCAATAATAGGCAGCTTTCTCAATGTCGTCATCCTGCGACTTCCTGAAAAAGATGCCTCTATTGTTTTTCCCGCTTCACATTGCCCCAAATGTCTGAATAACCTTTCATGGTATGAAAATATTCCTGTTTTAAGTTACATTTTTCTTCGCGGGAAATGCTCACATTGCCATACATCCATATCCCTTCAATACCCTGTAGTAGAAATACTGACTGCCCTTCTTGCAGCCGCAGTCTGCTTTAAATTTGGTTATTCTCTACAGGCTGGTGGCTATTTCATTCTTGGTGCAGCCCTTCTGGTAATCATCTTCATTGACATCCATCACCAGATCATTCCCGATATAATAAGCCTTCCAGGAATTATCCTTGGCTTTCTCTTTTCACTGGTTAACAGCAGCGTAACCTGGCAAAGTTCTCTGATCGGCTTACTCCTCGGCGGGGGCGTTCTCTACACTATTGCCTTCATCTACTTCTTCTTACGTAAACAGGATGGCATGGGAGGCGGGGACATCAAACTCCTTGCTATGTTGGGAGCATGGCTTGGATGGCAGTCTCTTCCATTTGTCATCCTCATGAGTTCATCTGCCGGTTCTATTGTCGGGCTTATTGCGATGAGATGGCAAAAAAAAGGTGGCAGCACCAGAATCCCTTTTGGCCCCTTTCTATCAATTGCAGCCTTGATCTATATTTTTTACTCGGAGAAAATTCTCTACTTTTATCATCTTTATGTCACGGGACAATGGCCCTGAGACTGTACAAGCTAAGGTCTGTCAAGCAATTCCCGGGCAAGCTGTCTCCCCTTTTCCAAAGCAACAGTCCGCTGCTCCCTGTTATGCCCATATCCCGGGTATCTTTTCCGAAACCATGAATTTTCTTCCTTACGAACCATTTTCCCCCGCATCTGCATAATCAGGCCGATAGTTCGCCACGGTTCGCGTATGAGATGAGTAAATACAATGGGAGCTCCAATCACACCGGCGCCACATTTTTTAAGCCGTCTGCGAAGTCCCCAGTTATGTACACGCCAATACGCCCTGCATGATATAAATGGAATCACATGCTGACCACCGCATACATCCCTACCGTACCGNTCTAAAAATTCAAGGACAGGACTGCTTGGATGATACGACCATGTAGGCCCGGCAATAATCACTCTGTCCCAATTCCCGTANCACTTTTCATCTATTGGCTTAATTTCAGATCTTATCTGAAAAAACGTCTCAATTGTCGCTTTAATCAATCCACCATAGGACTTGAATGGGAAATCATAAGGTGAAACTGGAACCAGTCGCTGCATAGTCACTTCTATACCTTCACTTTCCAGCCCTTCAATAAACTTATTCAGCATAAGTTTTGTCTGGCGGGTAAAGGAATAAAATACTATCAGTACCTGTTTTTTATGCAATGGCAGTTCTCTTTTACCTTAGAATTTATTTTCTGTGTTTTTATACCCTTCAAGTTAACAAAAAAAAAAGCCCCCGACAAGTCGGAGGCCTTTTTAAAACACTATCAACAAAGAATAGCTTATGCTTCTACTTCGTGTTCAACATCCACCGCAATCTTGTACATTAAAGTTACAAGCAGGAATCCGGTAGCCCAGATGCCTAGAGTAATACCGACTTCATTTGCAGTCGGATAATATTCTACAATTTCATGCAGCGGATTGACAACCAGTCCACCCAGAACAAATCCGAGCCCCTTGTCAAGCCAGAGGGCCGTAAAAATCATAGCACAACCGATTCCAACCCATAGATCTGTTTGAACTTTTTTGATTTTCATATAAGCAAAAAGTCCAAGTCCGCCAAAACAGAGCAATACTGAACTCCACATAAACGGTACAAGGTTATTATACACAACACCATGATGCTCAAGCCCAAAGAAAAGATATTCAAGGGAATGCTTATGCCCGGGAATATTGGAATAGTACCCAACGAAGAACTCCAGGAGTACAAAAAATGCATTAATGAGAGCTGCATACATGATAATAGTGGTCAATTTGCTGATTGCCTCTTTCCCTGCATCAAAATTGGCCACCCGCTTCATGACAAGACACGCAATAACGATCAATGCGGGACCGGCGGCAAAAGCGGACGCGAGAAACCTGGGTGCAGTAATCGCGGAGAGCCAGAAATGACGCCCGGGCAGACCACAATAGAGCATTGCCGTTACAGTATGAATTGAAACTGCAAAGGGAATTGAAAGATAAACAAAGAAATATACCCATTTAGGTGGTTTAACCTGTTTACGCTCTGCCGTAAGAATAACCCAGGCACAGATAACATTAAGTCCAAGATACCCCAGCAATACAACCATATCCCAGAACAACATGGAGTTCGGGGTCGGGTGCAGCATCATGTTCAGGCCACGCAACGGCTGACCAATATCAGCCATAATGAACATAAGGCACATAACGATCGCCGAAATGGCCAGAAACTCACCAAGAATAGTGAGACGGCCAAATACCTTGTAATTATGAATATAGTATGGAAGAACGAGCATCAACCCTCCCGCAGCAACACCAACGAGAAAGGTAAACTGAGAAATATACAGTCCCCAGGACAGATCACGCCCCATACCGGTCAATCCGAGGCCAAAGAGATATTGTCTGATATAACAGATCGCTCCGACTGCTACGAACGCGCTTAAAAATGCAAGCCACATCCAGTAGCGAGAGTTTCCTTTAAACACTTTTTCAATCATGACATCCTCACACTATGTAAAAGACTGATGGTTTAGTTCCAAGGGAAGGCTTCCTCTGGATCGTATTCTCCTTGTCAAGCACCTCGCGAATCTCAGACCCGGGATCATTGAGATCACCGAAAACAATTGCACCGGATTCCTTGACAGCTTCCAAGCACGCGGGCTCTTTCCCAAGTGCAATACGCTCACCACAGAAGTTACATTTTTCGACCACACCCCGCATACGGCTGGGGAAGTCAGGATTATACTCCTTGATATACGGACGCGGATTCTCCCAGTTAAAACTCCGGGCACCATACGGGCAACCCATCATACAGAAACGGCAGCCGATACAGCGATGAAAGTCCATGGCAACAATACCATTTGGCAGTCGATACGTTGCCTGTGTTGGGCAGACCCTCACACAGGGCGGCTCATCGCAGTGATTGCACATAACCAGAAAATCATTTTCTTTTCGAATTTTTGAAGAATGACTGCTGGAATGTTCTGGGAAAACATTTTCAAATGGAGCTTTCCAGACCCATTTGATCTCACTCTTCTTATTGTCGATCTGCGGAACATTATGAACTTTATTACAGGCAGCAATTGCTTTATCGAGCAGTTCAGGTTTACCGTAAAATTTACGCATATCAACCACAAGCCCGAGACGAACACCTTTGGGTGCTTCTTCTACACCGTGGGGGACCGCTTTATGAGCATCAGCTGGGGCTTCATGACCCGTTGCAGCACCATGTTCTGAAGAGGCTATCGCTGGAGAGGACGTCAACTTGACAACCGCAGGAGCACTGATGCCGGCCAGTGCCGTTGCACCGGCTACCTTCAGAAATTTTCTTCTTTGCTTATCCATTAGTGTGTCTCCTTCTTCAACGCAGCCTCTTCCGGGGTCAAATGACAATCCCAGCAGAAAGGCTTGACAGAGGTGTAGTCGTGACAGGTGTCACAGAATTTTTCCTTGCTTGTGTGACATTGCATACAAGCCATTTGCAAACCTTTACGATATTGCTTACCGCCTACTGTGATAACATCACGCTCCCCATCCCGCAGGACTCCATCTCTCCATTCGTTTAACAGCACCATATGTCTATCCCGCATTTCGGACGCAGGAGCTACACACTCTTTCTCCCCTCCCGGCGGCAATTCAGGTTTTGGTACAGGGCTTGCGGTGGAAAAAGCATTAAACCAGAGCGGAAAAGTGACAAAGAGAACAAATATGACCAGTCCCGGTATGATAAATCTTTTATTGTACATAAAATATACTCCTCTATTCTGATCAGGATTTAGAAGACCATCGTCCGGAGACCTTCTTCAAGCTCACCACGAGTCTCATCTTCCTGGACAATTGCGTTGGCAACAAGCTCAGTCACACCACAGACACCAACTTCCGGTGTCCAGTAGTCGTTCAGAGAAGTCAGTGTCGCTCTATCGATTGCACAAACACATGAAAGCATATTCACTCCATGTTTCTCATGGACATACTTCACAGCATTTGCCCGAGGCAATCCTGCCCGCATCCTCAATTCCATAATTTCATCGGTATTCAAACCTGTCCCGGAACCACAGCAGAAGGTCTGTTCCCGAATGGTATTTTCAGGCATTTCAACCCAGTCAACCACATGGTCAAGGATATATCGAGGCTCATCAATAAGTCCCATCGCCCGTGCAGGGTTACAGGAATCGTGGAACGTTGCCTTTATATGACTGTTGCGACTCTTATCAAATTTGAGTTTTCCATGCTTAATGAGATCGGCCGTAAATTCACTGATATGTACCATCTTGGATGATGCAGCATTTTCGAAGACGGTACCGGTGATTGGTGAAACCGGCTTCTCAAGAAAATCAGCAGGCCCGTTCATGGTTTCCATATACTGGTGTACGACACGCCACATATGGCCACATTCACCGCCAATGATATATTTGACTCCCAACCGTTCGGCCTCTGCATACATCTTGGCGTTCAACTTCTTCATCGCCTCATTGTTGGTAAAAAGCCCAAAGTTGCCGCCCTCGGATGCATAAGTTGACCATGTATAGTCAAGACCAATAGCTTCAAAGAGAAGAAGATATCCCATGGCGGTGTAGAGGCCCGGCTCAGCAAAAACATCAGCAGAAGGTGTGATAAAAAGAATCTCAGCCCCCTTCCTGTTAAAAGAAATGTCTGGTTTAACTCCGGTGAGACTCTCAACGTCTTCCACCAGGAATTCAACATTATCTTTAAACGTATGAGGCTGCAGCCCCATATGGTTACCGGTACGATTTGAATTTGAAACCGGCTCCAGGATCCAGTTGATACCAATACCGACGAGATGCAGCAACTCACGCAGCATCATGGTAATTTCCGCTGTATCGATACCGTATGGACAGAAGATTGAGCAGCGGCGACACTCAGTACACTGATAAGAGTACATAAACCACTCTTTCAACACACTGACGGTCATCTCACGAGCTCCAACCATCCTGCCGAGAATTTTACCGCCAAGGGTAAAATCATTTCTGTATACGGATCTGAGAAGTTCAGCCCTCAGTACCGGCATATTCTTGGGATCACCAGTGCCTAAAAAGAAATGACATTTATCTGCACATGCACCACATCGCACACAGCAATCCATAAAAATCTTCAGGGAACGAAACTTACCGAGACGCTCCTGCAGACCTTTAAGGATTATTTCTTTCCAGCCTTCAGGAAGTTTCCAGTCATCATCTTCAGGCGACCATTCACGTGCATTTGGAAAACTCAGGCCGGACTGGCTGTTGAGATATTCCACTTTATCTTTTTTTGCTACGTATGCATAACTCCCGGGCGTAAACTTCACCGGGATATCCATCCAATCCCTGGTAGGTATTGCTCCTGCGGCCAAGGATGGTCCCTGCACTACGCTTTGCGATAGTTGTTCTAATTTGGGAACTGACATCGTTATCTAATCCTCATAAGCTAGTTTTGGGGTCAACACTGTCTACTCTTCATCCTTTTCTTCATCTTTTTTCGGAGGCAGTTCTTTTTCTACCGGGATGCCGGAATCCACCATAAACTCACGGAATTCATCCTCGTATCCCCCATAGGAATGCGGAATAATTTTCGGATTCCATGGATTCACATGGCGTACAGCACGTGTGTTGTTCTTCATATTCCTGGTCGGACTCATGAACACACCGGCAAAATGCATCAATTTACTGAACGGAAAGTATGCAAGCAGCACACACACCAGAAAAAGGTGAATATAAAAGATAGCCCCGATCTCAGTACCGATAACAGGGGAAAAAGTGACAAGCCCAACTGCCAGTTGCTTGATATTGACAATATCAATCTCGGTGCGGAGAAAATAGCGCATCAAAATCCCGGTGACAGCAATGGCAAAAATCAAAACGAGAGGGAAGTAGTCGTTTACAAGGGAGATAAAGCGAACGTGACGGGTAATCAGCCTTCTGCTGAACAGCAGCACACAACCAGCTAAAAGGCCTATGTCAGTCATGTACCAGGTGGGGGCACCAACCTGAAAAAGGCCATCGCCGAATTCCAGCCAGGCGATCCAGAAAGGCACCGGATCAAGAAAAAGGCGCATATGCCTGATCACAACCATCAGAAAGGAATAGTGGAAAATAATGGCAAACAGCCAGAGCCACTTTGAAGATTCATAGGTAATCTTCGGCCCGTCATGAAGTTCCGATTTTGTGTTTCTGAAAAGGGACCTGAAGGTCACTATTTCAAGAAACATTCTTGCAACCACCTCGGCGGTAGTGTCAGGAGCTTCCAGTCTGTCATGCTTGATGAAATCCAGCGATTTTCCCTGACCACAGGTTGTCTGAATCGAGAATGGCACGGGAGATTTCCCCCATTGAACCACTCTGTAGACAAAGCCACCAAGGAAGATCATCATGGCCAGATACGGCAAAGCTATACCAAAAAGGTACGGCATTCCGGGTATCTGCGATCCGAGCCAAGCAATCAGAATCAAAGCAATGACTGCCAGGAATGAGAAGGCATACTTCATTTCTTACCTCGCTTCAATTAAACTGAGTTTTGGAAACCATGCTGCAGAGCTGATCTTTGCAACACTGAAACCAGTTAAATACCGTTAACCGTCTTAATATTTTTTTTATTATCTCCATCCAGCATGCTGGATGGACACTTACTGTCCGTAAGTATATGATTGCCCGACTTAATCTCGGCAATCCGTACCTGATAAAGACGTTCCCTGCATTGCATATAGATGTCAAATGCCGCTATAACTGCGAGATCAACGCTGAACTCGAAATCATACAACTCACCGACCAGGTGTTGTCTTTCCTTATCAGCAGCAAAAGCTTCTCTGACAATATGTTTCACTGCATTCAGCGGTGCAACTGCCTGCCCCGGAGTGAACTCCTGTACGGCCCGAATGGATATAATCTGTTCGAGTGGCGCGGTAAACTCTTGTGGATCAGCATCTTTTGACAGCAGAAGGAATAGTTTTTGAAGTCCTTCTCTGAAATTTCCACCTACCGGATTTGCAAATTTATCTCTCTCTTTCAGGAAAAAGCCCGAAGACGTGTATGTTGACAAGGTATATTCAACCCATCTGTTTACAATTTTGTCCCCGTGAAACCTGAAGCCTTCTGCAATATCCATATGTAATACAAACCCTTTCAATTAAACTACTTACATCCAGCAAGACACCATCTTACCATAACAGAAAAAACTGAATGGTCATTCACAAATTCACATTTCTATCATTTTTTTTCGGGTTTTTCAAGAATATTTTCCCCGGCAACAGGCCTGAAAGAGAGTATGAAATTATGTCCTCTGCTGATTCTAACGGCTACGAAGCTGAATAATATCCCCTATTATGTTTATAGCCTCTCTAACGTAGGGATCCTCATTTACGTCTTTCAGCCAGGCCTCTGTAGTTACAGGATCATCAACAGCTTTATCGTCCTGATCTGATTCATCACCAGCCCCCCGGCGGTACTTTCGATAGTGTGCACCAACTTTTTCGCGCACCATATGCGCTTCATCTCGCTTTAGCCTCATGTCATCAATACCAATTGAAACACTCGTTTCATCACTTTTCTTTTTCGCCTTCTCTGTCTCTTCCTTGATTATTTTCAATCCCTCATCTTTTTCTGTGCGCACCAGGCTTCTTTTTTGAAGAGTATCAAGATCAAGCTTCTTACCCGGATATGGAGTAAATTCGACAGATTCAATGGAGTCCCAGGGCAGTGAATACTCAAGATATCTCTCTCCGGATTTGAGGTGGTCAAACAGGGTTGGAAGCACGATATCAGGTTCCACGCCTTTATATTGAGTCGAACCGCCATTCACCCGGTAAAACTTCTGAATCATAATTTTCAGGGCCCCCAGATCATCATATTTTTTAAAATGAAGAAGAGGGATATGATCATTTAAATCTATTATCGTCTGTACTGTTCCCTTGCCATGGGTATGATCTCCTCCAACCACAACAGCTCTGCCATAGTCCTGGAGAGCGGCCGCAACAATTTCAGAAGCTGAGGCGGAAAACTTATTGACCAGCACCACCATGGGACCATCGTATAAAATGGTCTCATCTTTATCATTTAAGATACGTTTATCGCCAAAACTGTTTTTAACCTGCACCACGGGCCCGGACTCAACAAACAATCCCGCAATATCTACTGCATCAATTAATGCCCCACCACCGTTATCACGGAGATCGAGGACAAGTCCATCAACATTTTTTTTCTTCAGCTCTATTATTTCCTTACGGGTATCCTCCGTCGAGTTCCTTCCATGAGCACCATTGCGAGTGCCCTCAAAGTCTCTGTAAAAACTCGGTATGAGTATATATCCGGTCTTTCTTCCTTCTTCATTCTCAATGACAGCGCTTTTAACAAAAGTTTCTTCAATCTGAACCACATCCCGAATGATCGGAATCACTTCCTTTATGCCGTCCACCTTCCTGACGGTCAACTGTACCTCTTCACCCTTTGGTCCTCTGATTAATCGGACGGCATCCCGTAAACGCATATCTGTGATATCGACAGGTTCCTCCCCCTCCTGGGCAACCTGAAGAATTATGTCCTCTGCCTTCAATCGACCCTGCCTGGCAGAAGCACTCCCTGGAATAATTCTTACAACCTTTATGAAACCGTCTTCCTCTCTCAGCAGTGCACCAATCCCCTCAAGAGAACCCCGCATATTGATATCAAAATCTTCTTTACTGGCAGGAGGGATATAGTTAGTGTGGGGTCCAAATGCTCTGGTAACGGCATTAAAAAAGCGATCATAATGATCCTGCAGAGTTTCCTGGTGCAGTCGATGGAAAAAATTTTTATTCCTTTTAGCCACCTTTGCAACAGCCTCCTGCCAGAGTTCGGCCTCATCCTTCTTCTTTTCTTTATCTTTTTCTTCTGTTTGATCCTCTTCCAGATCGAGAAATTGTGAAATAACCTGTGCCTTCAGGACTTTTCGCCATCTCTCCTGCAACTCACCAAGGTTCTTTGCATACTTCAGTTTTTCAGGATCAGTCTCATAGTTCTCATCTCTGGTCACGTGAAAAATACCAACAGTAAGATCTGCATCATGGCGGAGTGTACTGTCGTCAAGCATCTCGACAACCATTTTCTCAACGACCATTATCTTTTCGCTCAGAATATCATATCCTGCATCGGGTAATGAAACTCTCCCTTCCTTGATATTATCATCTATATAGTCGGCAAAAGCCTCAAGTTGATCAACATCTTCCTGTAAAAGAAAACGCTTCTGATAATCGAGTTGTTTTATATAGAGTTGAAATGCCGCCCGGGCCTGCTCATCATCTATTACCTTCTCACTAAAGTGCAGGGAGGGCAATTGTTTGCTCAACATAAATCCGATGATCTTGTTTCTATTCCGGTCGATATCAACATACGGATTTTCGGCAGCAACTTTGGTAACGGAAGCAGTGATAAAAAGAAATGACAGCAATAGAAAAATACAATTTTGAATGGTTTTCATAGATGCTTTACAATAGGAAAATATAACGATTCAGATGCGTAAAAATAATTAAAATAGTACTAAATATACTATGATTATACCGGTACAGACATAACAGAACAGAAAAACAAATACCATGACAAAGGTAATTCCATGGAAAAATTAAGAAATAAAATCGCCTCTTTCATCGCCCGCCGAAAATGGCAAAAGTTCCATTCTCCCAAAAACCTGGCCATGGCCCTCACGGTCGAGACAGCTGAACTTCTCGAGATCTTCCAATGGATGACACCGGAAGAAAGCTCTCATCCGACGTCAGAAACCCTCTCTCATATTGAGGAGGAAATTGGTGACGTGATGATATATCTGACCACAATTGCTACTTCTTTTGGCTTGGATCCAATAGATGCCGCTCATAAAAAACTGCGGCTGAATGAGAAGAAATACCCTGCAGAAAAGTTGGTGTTCAGTCCCGGCAAAAAAAATCAACCTCTTTAAACTCTATGGACAACGGTACCTGCAGATCATCGGCAAACTGTTGCAGTTCGCCGTAAGTACAATTAATGATCGAGGGACGGTGGTATCGTCTTACTTCATCCACTTCAGTCTTTAAGAACAAAGGCAGCAGCCGGGCGGCTTCGTCTCGTGTCTCCCTGGGGTCGAGTTGCTGCCGGGAACAAAATTTCCGAAGACGATGGTAATTATCAATGGAACGCTTAATCCCCCGATAAATCGGCTTTGGGTGATTTTCATGCAGAAGATCGCGGATAACAATCTCATGAAACCGATCAAGAGCTGCCTTTTTCAGGAGGTTATTCTGTTCCTCGCTGAGAGTGAGTTGAGGACCATCTTTGGCCCGGGTGAAATAATAGATTGCGGAGTTGAAAGCTATCTCAGGAATTTCCCCTGAATACCGCACTATATACCATTCATCATCAAACGTATGAACTTCACTATTTACCATCGTCGCCATTATCCAGTCTGAAAAGAGAACGAATAATCTCAACCTTCATATCACTGTTATCACGGCCTGTACATGACTCACTCTTAAGATAGTTCAAGGGATCGTGAAGTATTCTGGAGGAAATAGCCCCCACCATCTTCTCCAGTGCTTTTCTATCTGCACCATTTACGTGCGGCATCCGGGCGAGACTCCGGTCAAGTTCCAAGCGGGAAATTGCATCAACTTTCGCCCTCAAGTCCCGAATGGTTGGGGTCACCGCCATCCCCTGATACCATTTTCTAAATTTCAGGGTCTCTTCATCAACTATCCGTACTGCCTTTACCGCTTCTTTATCACGCTCATATTTATTAATTTCCACCACACTGCTGAGATCGTCAATGTCATAAAGGTACACATTGTCAATATCAATCAATTTCGGATCAAGATCCCGGGGAACTGCTATATCAATAAAGAAGATCGGCTTATTCCTTCTGGCACGCATAACAGATTTTACATCCTGCTTATGGATGATCAAACCGGTCGCCCCTGTGGAGCTGATAACAATATCTACTTGTTCAAGCTGTTGTACCAGTTCATCCATTGAGACGGCACTGCCATTAAACTTCTTTGCCAGATCCAATGCCCTCTCCAGTGTTCTATTAGCCACAACGACTGAAGCAACTCCCTGGCCTACGAGATGTTCAGCAGCCAGTTCAGCCATCTCTCCGGCGCCTATGAGCATCACTTTCTTGCCCCTGAGGTTACCGAATATTTTTTCTGCAAGCTGCACAGCAGCATAACTTATCGAGACAGCAGAAGATCCTATTCCAGTCTCTGTACGCACCCTCTTGGCAACGGAAAAGGATTTATGCAGGAACTTGTTCAGTAGAGGTCCCGTACAGTCAAACTGTGCAGCATAGCGATAAGCCTCCTTTAGCTGGCCAAGAATCTGCGCCTCGCCCACCACCATGGAATCAAGACTGGCCGCCACCATAAACAGATGGTGCACGGCATCCTCATCGTAATGTATATACAGGTATTGACGACATTCTTCCGGGCTGACCCTGGCGCCAAAAAGAAAGGTAATTATCTCCTCTTCAACCTCTACATGAGGCTCCACAACCACAAGCAGTTCAACCCGGTTGCAGGTTGAGAGCAGATAACACTCCCTGCACCCCGGGATTTTTTTCAGAGCAGTCAGCGGTTCTTCATATCCGTCCGAAAGTGCCATTTTCTCGCGAATTTCAATGGGGGTTGTCTTATGGTTCACCCCAAGTAACAGTATCTTTTCACCCGGCATAGCTATGGGCTCCTCCCAGCAGATACGTTACTCCCCATAAGGTGAAAATAACCGCAGCAAAACCGACAATGGCCATGACAGCACCCCTCTTCCCGCGCCAACCGACCGTAAATCTCTGATGAATCTGTACGAGGTAGATAAACCAGGTGATCAGGGACCATGTCTCTTTCGGATCCCATTGCCAGTATGTTCCCCAGGCCTGCCGAGCCCAGATGGATCCAGTCACAATACCTAAAGTTAAAAAGACAAAACCGGTAGTCAAACAATGACTGTTCAACTGATCCAGAGATTCAAGTGATGGAAAACGAGAAAAGAAATACCCGAACCGCTTACTCTTCAGCTCCCTCTCCTGAAGCAGATACATAATCCCTCCACAAAATGCGAGGGAGAGAAAACCGTATGCAATAATAGACACTCCGGCATGAACAGGCAGCCACCAACTCTGCAGGGCCGGAACCAGCGGCGTTATGTCACGGGATGAAACAGAAGAAATCAACAGAAGAGAAAAAATAAGAATGGTTACAAGAGTTCCAAAATTCTTTACGGTGTATCTCCACCTGAACGACAGATAGGCCCAGGTGGTTGACCAGGCAAAAAATACGACAGCCTCATGTTGAGAAGTTATCGGTGTATGCCCGACCAGCATATAACGGGAAACGATATACAAGGTCTGAAGAATCCCTGAAACAACCAGAATCATCCTTGCTATTTTGCGTACCTGTATGTTCTGACTGAAGAAAAAGACCAGATAGGCTGCACCTGCGATAAAAGTAACTCCCAGCACAGACAGAAAAAGCAGGTCACTTATCTCATTCATTCCTATTCCTGTCTAAAATTTTGACAATCTCTAATTGGACAATAGCCCAAACCTTCTCTCTATTTTTTATCATGTTCATCCAGAAAACGTTTGATAAGTGCTACCGCATCAATGTTTTCAGGGAGCTCCTGCAACAGCACCATCTGCAAGTCAAACCAGTTACTCTCCCGAATCAGCCCCAGGAGATCAACCTCTAGAAGATTATGAAACAGCACCTGGCGGGTGGACGAATCGACATCACTATTAACAACATCTTCCCTTACCATAGCCAGGAAATCGACAACTGCCTCATATTCCGAACCAAAGTCCAACTCCAGTCTCTCTCGAATCTGTTTAGACATGGCCGGGCTGCCGCCGCCGGTGGACACTGTGACCAGCATCTTCCCTCTCCTGAAATGTGCCGGGACATGGAAGTCACTCCCCACAGGATCGTCAGCACTGTTGTGTATAGCTTGATATTTTTGTGCCTCTTCTTTCACCTGCAGCTGCACATCAGGATCACTTGTTGCCGCAAAGGCGAGAAATGCACCCTGTAAATCACCTTTAGCATATTCTCTTTCGAACCATTCTACCTGTTTCTCCAGAATAATTTTCTTCAAACCCGGCTCAACATAAGGGCTCACAATCCGTACAGCACCCTCGCAGTCAAGCAGAGTTTTAACCTTCCTGAGTGCAACACTCCCACCACCAATAACAACACACAGACGATTGGCAATGTTCAGATTAACGGGATATAAAGGCATGGGAAAAGATCCTCGATCATCAACCGATTATTGCTTCTTAGGACGAAGACGATTTACTATAATTGTCACATTTTTAACGCTATTTCTTAAAGTCTGTTTTTTCAGGCCGATCTCAAAATCATCCTGAGCCAGCTCCAGAAACTTCGGCAGGCTCTGTCTCCGCTCGTCATGGGCCAGATAAATCTCGCCGCCGGGCTTCAGGCAGGTGCGAAAAATGTTCAGCAGAGGTTGAAAAAATTCATCCCGAAAAAGTATCTCCGCCCCGGCCAGGATATCAAATGGCTCAATCTCTCCGGGGTTCAGCCAGTCCATATGGGTGAAAGTTATGTTTGAAAGTCCCGAAGCGGCAGCGCTTACCTTTTGAAAATCGATAATGATATCTTCATAATCACTGAGAGTAACATCAAAACCGGCGGCAGCGGCGGCAAGCCCCGGCGCGCCAAGTCCGGCTCTCAATTCAAGCAACCTTTTTCCACCGGTTTTCTGCTGATTTCCAAGCACATAAGCCAGAACCATTGCCGAGTCCCACAGCCTGGTCCAAAAAGGAAATTCGGAGACATTGGCAAAAGGATCTTTACCTCCCAGAAATTGCTCCAGATCAGCTATCTTTAATAGACGGATCTGTTTATCTCCAGCCTTCAGTTTATCGAATGTCAGTTTATATTTGTTCTTGATCCGGTTATATATTTCCCGCTCTGCTTCCGGCAGTGTTCGAATATCCATATTCTTCTATCGTCTTGAAATTTTATGGCTAAGAGAAAAATTGGTAACAGAACCCGGTTCCGGCAACCAATAAACAATAATAGCCGAACCACTGTAATCTGTTTCTACGAATAATATCCAACAGAAGCTTAATAGCGAAATATCCCGATAATGCTGCCATTATCGCTCCTGCACCAAAATTTATGAAAGTACCGTTTTCCAGCGGATGCTGAACAAGTTCACCTAACTGCAGCACGGCTGCCCCCAGGATTGCCGGAATCGACATAATAAATGAAAACCTGGCGATCTTCTCACGGTCAACCCCCAGAGCCATGCCAGCGAAAATCGTTGAGCCGGAACGGGAAAGACCGGGCAGAATGGCACAAGCCTGGGCACAGCCCACCAGAAGACTGCGAAACCAGGTCATTGGTTTATCCTGTTGAGGTAGGTATCTTGCCGTAATCATAATGATTCCAGTCACTACGAGCATAGAGTAGACGACCAGAATATTACCGAAGAGCAATTCAATACGGTCTTTAAAAAAAAGGCCTACAACCACTGCGGGCAATGTTGCAACAATAACGTATATATCCAGTAAAAAGTAATGCTTTACAGAGTCACTTTTATCCCCCTGATAAAAGTCCAAAGGAGCCTTTACCATTTCTACAAGGTCTTTTCTGAAAACGATTATAACAGCAAGCAACGTTCCGAGATGAACAAAGACATCAAAAACGACTCCCTGTTCCTGAAAATTCATCAACTCTGAACCGATAACCAGGTGACCTGAGCTGGAAATCGGCAGAAACTCAGTCAACCCCTGGATGGCTCCCAGCACCATAGCTTTTAGTAACTCCAAAACTCACCCCAACCTGATAATACCCCAACCCAAATAGATAGAAAAAAAATGGCCGGTTGACCTGAAATCAACCGACCAAAAAATACATAAAAATCCGTGCTATGTCAATTAGCAACCCTCAACAGCACCCTTCTTCTTAGCTGGAGAAACTTTAACCTGATCACCTTTTGCCATTTTATCAGCCTTTGCGCAGGTCATGGTTACCTTGTCACCCTCGACTGAATCAACGGTACATTTCAATTTGGCGGCAAAACCAACAGTTGCAGTGCTGAGAGCAAATACCAGAACCAATGCCATAGTTACAATTTTTTTGTTCATCGTCCTTCTCCTCTTTACTAATTAGTTAGATAGAGAAACTCTCCACCTATAGTAGAACTGTAATCAACCTACCTTACAAAGCTGAAGACAGTGTATTAAATTTTTACAATTGGTGCAATAGAGATTACTTAATTAAGCAGACTGCGAATATCCTTTTCGAGGACTTTATGTTGAACATAACCGGTATATCTTTTTACAACATTACCGGCTCTGTTTACTAAAAAAGCAACGGGAATACCAAAAACCCCCCCAAAATCCGTAGTAGTCTTAAACTCCGTCATCAAAACAGGATAATTGATCGCATTTTTCTTTGCAAAACCTGCGACAACCGACGATCCCTCCTGGTCAACAGAAAGGCCGACAACAGAAAATCCGGAATCGGCCAGCCGATCTTGCAGTTCCACCAGAACCGGCACCTCTTGCACGCAGGGAGGACACCAGGTTGCAAAGAAGGTTATATACAAGACTTTACCAGCGAAAGAACTACTATTGACAACACTGCCATCGCGAACATTCTCTAATGAGAATTCAGGCATTCTAGTACTTGCTTTGCCAGGTCCGACCATTGCTAAAGAGAGCGTCAGGATAAGACAGAAACAAAAAACTGAAACAATGAGCTGCATTTTTTTCATACATGTCCTCCAAAAGGAAATTCAATTAAACCACTTCTATTCAATACGATATATTCTTGCGATAAAATATTCCATATAGCAGGAAAGTCAACTGAGCTTGATTAAAAATTCAGGTTTTTACATCTTTGCCAGGGCTGGTGAACTCGCAAAAAAATTCCCTGTGCCGTCATTCCCGCGTAGGTAGTAACCCAGAACGTGTTGAAATGACTGGATTACTACCTACGCGGGAATGACGGCATATTGGTAAAATTCAGTTTTTACGAGATTGTCATGAATGAGACGATAAGAGTTACTGTACATGTGCACAATGACCGATTATACTTATTTCTTTTGAGCAACAGATACAAAAGCCCCTATTAAGGCAGACACTGATAAAAACACAGCGAAAGGATTCCTATGCAGCTCCTTTATATTATACCTCTGATCCGCCATTATCTTCTACAGCTTATTCTCTATACTGTTTGCGTTCTTCTGCTGCCTGCAACCGCAATGACTGAACTCGTCGACAAAGTTGTCGCAGTCGTAAACAATGATATTATCACACTCTCTGAGGTTGAGGAGGAAGCTGCCGGACTATATATGGCAATTGCCCAAAACAACTCAGGAGAATCCCTGCTGCAGGCACTGGAAAAAGCTCGCACAACAACCCTTGATGGACTCATCGTCCGTCAACTCATCGCCCAGAAAGCAGCAGAATTTCATGTCTCAGTCAGCGAAAAAGAAATTGAAGACGGTTACGAGAAGGTTCGTTCCCGTTCCGGGCTGAGTAAACCTGCTTTCAATAAAAAACTGGAACAATCCGGTTTGACAGAAAAAAGTTACAAGAAAAACATTGCTGCTCAAATACTCCAGGGTAAAATCGTCAGTTTTGTTGTGCGATCAAAAATCATCATTAGTGAACCAATGATTCTCGATTATTACGACGAGCACTATACCTACAGGGTGGAAGAAGGAAATTACTACCTCCTCCAGATCGGATTTTCCTGGGCAAACAACACAGACATCACAAAACCGGCAGAACAAAAAGAACATACCCGCAAACGTGCTGAACGTGTTCACAATCTTGCCCTCAATGGTCAAGATTTCAGGATGCTGGCAAAAAAATTCTCCGACCTGCCCTCTGCCAGCGATGGCGGCGACATAGGGACCTTCACGCTGGAGGAAATGGCTCCCGCCATGCGTTCCGCAGTAGCTTCTCTGGCTCCCGGCGGCATCAGTGAGATCATAGCAACAGATGCCGGCTATCAATTCTTTAAACTCCTGTCGGGAGACGATGATGCAATCGTTATCACCGCTTCTTACGAAGAGGTAAAAGAGGAAATCAAACAAGAACTTTATGAGAAAAAACTCAAAGATGCCTACTCGGAGTGGGTGGTAGAATTAAAAGAAAAAGCATATATACAAAAATTGTAGCCAGGAACCCAGAAAATGTCCCTTGAATCCCCCGAAACAGAATACACAACAGTGGGTAACCTTCTCCACCAAACCCGTATCAAACTGGGTTTAGACTTGAAGAATATCTCTGATCAGACAAAGATCACCATGGCAAGCCTCAAGGCAATAGAAAATGACGATTATAAATCATTGCCCCCAGAAGCCTTTGCCCGTGGTTTTTACACTCTATACGCGAAAACACTCAACCTAGACCCCATTGAGGTATTGCACAATTATGCACAGGAAAAAGCTCTACACCCGGGAACGAAAGCACAACTGATTCCTCCTCACAAACTGGGTTTACAGGTAAAAAATCTGGCCAGACGTCCCACAACCATGCCCATTTCCTATACGGGGTTAATCATTTTATTCCTCCTTCTGATCGGAGCCTTTTTATCCTGGTATTTTTCCTGGAACCCGGCCTCCTACCTAAGCGAAAAGTTAAGGAATTTCAAAAATCCTCCAGAATCTGAGAAGATAATCGAAAGCACAATCCAATCCGGCGAAGATGCTCCACTCTTTGAAATAACGGAAATTAAATCAAATCCCCAGTTCAGTGAAAAATCTGATCCAGAGCAGCAGGCCGCAGAAGCCCTTCCAGCCCAATAATGGCCAGAATCTCCAGAGAAACGGAGGCCATAGTCCTGGATTGTTTTGAACACGGCGAATCGGATATTATTCTCACCTTTTTAAGCCGGGATCGTGGCAGACTTTCGGCCATAGCCAAAGGAGCAAAACGGTCAAAAAAACGTTTCGTCAATAAACTTGAGTTATTCAGCTTCCTCCATATCACTTATCAATCATCACCTAACCAAAGCCTAAACTTCCTTTCAGAGGCTGAGGTTCATACCAGTTTTATCAATATTCGTAAAAATTTTGAACTATACACCACAGCATCAATTATCAGAGAATTCCTCCTCATAGCTATCCGCGAAGAAGAGGCTGATGATCACCTGTTCCGCCTTTGTCTCTGGGCCCTCCACAACATTGACCAACACCAGCACCCCCCGGCAGTTCTGACACTTTTTCTGACCAGATTTTATGGTACTATAGGCTATCGACCTGATTTTACAGCCTGCAATGGCTGCAACACTCTTGTTATGAGGAATCAGAGATACAGCTTCGATACAACCACCGGTGGTCTCATATGCCCCAGCTGTTCCGACAGAGGAAAAAGACTCGTCCGTTTATCCCAGGGAACAATAAAGATATTGCTGTCTGCACAGACTCAACCCCTGGAAAGATTACACCGCCTGAAAATCTCCGGAAAAATCCTGCAGGAAGCACTTTCCCTCCTCCATGATTACGGCAGGCAGCTGTTTCAGCGGGAGATTATCTCCTGGAAACTACTGCAAAAACAGTAGTCATTTAAAATTACAGATAGCGTACTTCACCACTATACTCGGTTTTCTCAAAGCCATCATCCAGACGAAGAACAAGACCTCCATTTTCATCCATCTTCAGGACAACACCCTGATATTGAGGTGATCTCATCACATCAAAACCATACACGACCCTTTTTCCAACCGTATCCGATAACCGCCGCCATTGCTCAAGCAGCAAATGCTCGCCGCCGTTACCGGAGAATCCCTCACCACGAAGAGCTGAGGACTCCTCATAATAAAGCAGGCCAAAATTCCAGGCCAATCGAGCAAGAAACAAGGCAGTAAACCGGGTGAGATCTGCAGCAGTGCCGAGCACCTCTCGTAAAGAAATCGCGCTGTCGAACAACTCGTCAGGAAATTGTCTGTTATTGATGTTAACACCGAACCCGACAAGATTGTATTCTTCTCCGAATATAGCTTCCGTGTAGGTTTCAACCAAAAAACCGGCCAGCTTTTTCCCCTCCACCAGCACATCATTAACCCAGCGCAGCACTGCCATTCTCCCTCCCATTTCACGTACTGCCTCGCATCCAGCAATACCAACAGCCAGAGGGACAAAACATCTTGATTGGGGCAGAAGAGTATTGGCATGAATCATACAACCCCAGGCACCCCCTGTCGGGGCATGCCACTGCCTGCTGAATCGTCCTTTTGAGTGACTCATGGTGTCAGCTAGTATAACTGTACCACTGGCAACCGATTTACCCGATGCAGCCAAAGATTCTATCCTGGTTCGAGCATGTATCATTGCCCGGGGAAGGAATTCATGGCTCTCGATTTTAGAGCCGACAAAAGCGCCATAGCGAACTATCGCGTCACTGTCATAGAGACCATTCGAACAAGTCAGCAGTCGTTGTAAATGAGAAAGGACATCCTGTGGTGAGGGACTATTCAGGGGCACAGTTGCTTAATTGGAGATGTGTGAAAAGTAAGAAATTTTATCAATTACAAACTCGTAAAAAGGTCACTCGAAGTCTACGCTTATCGGAAGTTTCAGATGGCTAAGTCAAAAAGTCTGATATCCGAGGCGTAGTGTTTTTCTCAGGCCCTCAACAATACATGTGGTATGTTGAGGTTCTGAGAAAAACCTACAACGAAGGAGATCAGACTTTTTACGACGCCATCAGTGGGTGGAGTCCCAATTCGCCTTAACCCTGGTAATAATTTTCTGAATTAAAGGAAGTTTATCGAGAGCACAGACACCAATCAGGGGTTCCCCTTGTTTAACAGAAATACCGGGTTTGAAATATATTGAATGGATAACACCGCGTTCTCCATTGTAATACACCGGAGTATCCCGCTTCATCAATGACATAGTAATAATCTCCTCACCCTGATCAATGGTGATCGACCTCGCACCTTTTTTATCTATCCGGGATTGAATATCCATCGAGAAGAAATATTTTGCAGTCTCCGGTGCATAAAAAAGATAGAGAACTTCTCTAAATATATTTTCTATAATCTCTTTCTTTTTCAGAGGATGCTTAATTGTCATCAGCTTTTCACCCGCCTCAACAAACCGGCCATCCAGTTCAGAAACCACCTCAGCCACTGTTCCGTTGGTCTGAGCAACTACTATTTTAGGATTCCTTTCACGGTTGATCTCATACAAACTTGTCCCGGGAACCTGCAACCATTCCCCACTGGGAGCATCTACCTGCTGGCCTTCCATCACCTTAAATGTTACCTGTCCCGTGTGTACAGCATACACATCCACATAGTCATACGGATCGGATTTATACTTGCTCAGCAATTCATCAAAATCTATTTCATCTGACATATTCAAAACCTGTTATTCTTCCGTGGGAGATTTTGTCATCTGCTTTTAACTAGTGTTGTGTCAACTATATTTTATCGCACTCGTGTCATTCCCGCGCAGGCGGGAATCTAGGCATCTTTGGTAGTACTGGATTCCCGCCTGCGCGGGAATGACGGCTGTTCAAACGTCATTCTAGGATTGACACAACACTAGTGCCTGTCCATAACTGGCCCCTTTTTACCATGCAACCCTAAGGCAATACGTTTATACTAGCATAAATTTCACTTAGCTATCTAAATTTTTACCAGATTATCCTCATTCGTGAAATGAAAAAAACAGCGATTATCTTTTCCACTCTTCTGCTTCTCCTGCTGCTCTCTGTTGCATGTAGTCTTCTTTTTCTACCCTACATAGCCGACACATATCTCTTCCCGGAAATCATAAAGAATCTACCGTTTTCAGAAAAAGAAATAAGTCTGTCAAGAATTTCACCCTGGAAACTTCGCGGAACTATGACTCTAGCTGAATCCGGTCATGATATATTAGACCTTCCCGGAATCGAGTTCAACTTCAGCCCTCAGTCACTCCTCAAGAAAAGGGTGGAAAGTATCCTGATTGACGGCGGCACCCTGCATCTCTATCTTGATCAGATGAAGCCGGAGAAATATGAGCAAAGTCTGCAGTTACCGAAACAGAAGGATAACACATTACCTTTCCTTTTGCCGATTACCTGTAACACTCTTACCATAAAAAACTGCACCATCATTCTCCACCGAAGTCAGAGAGAACAGCATTTCCTTATCAATGGACGTCTCACCGGTGATTTTCTCACCTCCGCCATGGCAAAGCTTCAGGTTACAGGGGCACTGACTCTTTCATCCACTCTAAATCTACAGCAAAAAGGGACAGGTCATGAGCTTCTATTCACCATCTCCTCTCCTGATATTTCTCGGAGTACATACCTTTTTCCGGAAGCAACAAAATTCGAACCAAAGGGTCAACTCTCTCTTTCGGGTCGTCTTGACACCGAAAACCTAACACAGATAACAGCACTGCAGGCCACCGCGGAGCTTTCCAACAATCCATCCTCCCGGCCTCTTGTCATAACCGTAAATGGAGACAAAGAAACAGTATCAGCAGAAATCAAAGATCTGTCTATCGCCGCTCCGTTGCAAAGCTTCATTGACATGCAGGGAAAATACAGTCTGGCGAGAAAAGAATTTACAGGAACAGGTCAGGCCGGAATCCCGGCTATTCCCCCTCCCGTAAAATTCTCATTTTCAGGCAGCCATACCTTGTCAGAAACAGAACTCAACTTTACCGCCTCAGTGGATTCCTTTTCCATCGGAGAAAAATCTCCGCTGCTCTTCAGCCCCTTTTTGGCCCAGGGCGACCTGAATATCAGAGCAGGGGTGCGCTCGGGCAGCATCAGCGGATCTATTGCCAAGATAACCCTGCCAGCTCAAAAGATAGAATTCAACAACATCTCCCTCTCACTCCTGCCACAATTTCTTCGCCCTGACCAGAAAAACGCTGCAGGAACCTTTGCAATAGACACAATCAGCTATAACAACACACCTGGCGGATCGTTAGAGGGACAGATCAGTCTCAACTCCGAAGGCGCGGAGTTTTCAACACATATCAAAAGCTCCATCAGCCCTGATCTCCAGGTAGAATGTGGTGGTATCCTCACCGTGGAGCAGCAGGGTAATGTCACCTGTCACCTTCCAGAAACTTATATTGATTCAACAACTTTCCCGCCTTTTCTTCACCTTCCACCACAATTCTCAATAACCGGTAACCTCTCAGCTGAGGCAACAGTGTCATCTTCTGACAGGATTTCAAGTGGCAATCTCCACCTGCAATTCAATGACGGCACAATGAACATATCTGAGAATCAGTTATCTTCAATAAACATGGCCATAACCCTGCCGGATCTTCCGCTCATACAGAGTGAACCCGGCCAGCTCTGTAGCATAGGGTCGATACGATTTGGTAAAATCAAATTATCCGATGCAAAAATTAATTTTCGTCTTGAGGATTCCCAATCGATATTTATTGAAAAAAGCAGTTTTGCATGGTGCGGCGGCAAGGTTGAAAGTGGCAGCTTACGACTCTCGGCAACAGAACAGAAAGTGGCAACCACCCTCTACTGCGACCGCTTGAATTTCACAAAATTACTCAACCAATTTGGTATTGAAGATACCGAAGGAGAAGGTTCTCTCAACGGAAAGCTCCCCATATCGTTTTCTAAAAACGGTTTTGAACTCGATGATGGTTTTCTCTTTTCCACCCCGGGTGATGGCGGCATTGTTCGCTTTAACAATACTGCCCAGCTACGCCGGGGAATTGGGGCCATTGACCAAACACCATACCTTGATTATTCTATGCAGGCGCTGGAGAATTTCTCATATAACTGGACTAAATTGACATTTAACAGCCAGGAAGAAGATCTTTTAATCAAGATGCAAATTGATGGCAAACCGGCAGTTGCCCTTCCATTCGGGTACAAAAAAGGCCATATTGTTCCAACTAAAAAAGGAGAGGGGTTACAGCATCCCATACGGTTGGATGTCAACTTCCTCCTCCCCCTTACTGATCTTTTTCAGTATGGAAAAAACATACAATCTCTTATGGAGAACAAATGAAATCCATCAGAAACACTTTTGTATACGGCTTTCTGCTGACGGCCTTCGTTATCCTACCGGCATGTACAAAGCATGAGGTCAATGTGAAACCGGTTGAGATCAAACCGATCCATATTACAATTGATATCAATGTCAAAGTCGACAAGGCACTCGATGATTTTTTCGGCGATCTGGATGATGCCCAGGCTGAATAATTACATAACCAGAAAGAGGTGTACCATGTTCAAAAAAACAGCAGCAATTCCTTTTGTTCTTCTTTTCCTCATAACTTTTTTCCTCTCCGGAACCATCGTCCAGTCAGCATCCCTGAAAGAGAAGATGGCTGCCAGAATTCCGGCCATTAATGCACTGAAAGATCAGGGAGTCGTTGGAGAGAACAATAAAGGTTTCCTTGAATTCAGGGGAAACAAGCAACCGCAAAAGGATATAGTGGATGCAGAAAACAAGGATCGGCGGAAAGTATATGAAGCGATCGGCAAACAACAGAATGCCCCCGCTTCACTCGTCGGCCAACGTCGTGCCAAAACAATTGCGCAAAAAAGTAGACCCGGTCACTGGTACCAGAACTCTGATGGCAGTTGGCATAAGAAATAATCTCTGAAAATTATGGCTGAATCAGCAAAAGATACATTATTTCAGATCGACTCGGTTGAAGAAGATTTTGTCTTCAATGAACGTGTGGTTGAAGTTTTTGATGATATGCTGGATCGCTCTGTTCCTTTCTACAAGGAAGTTATCGGCTCAACTGCTCGCCTGCTCGCCTGTTTCCTCCACAGAGGTGATGCAATTTACGATCTTGGCTGTGCAACGGGAACAACATTACTGGATTTTTCAAGGCTCCTTGAAGACAGAGGGCTGAAATTTATTGGCGTAGATAATTCAACACCAATGCTCGATAAAGCGAGGTTAAAAGCGGAACTGTACTCAAAAACGGAATCACTTTCTTTTCTTGAAGAAGACATTACAAAAATTCATCACCCTGGAACCGGCGCATTTATTGTCAACTATACCATGCAGTTTATCAGACCTCTGCAACGGGAAGATTTTATCCGACAACTCTACAATAATCTTCGCCCCGGTGGAGTCCTCCTGCTCAGCGAAAAAGTTATCAGTCATGATCGCCGCCTGAACCGGGAATATATCGATATTTATCACCGGTTCAAAAGAAAGAAAGGTTATTCTGAACTGGAGATTGCCAAAAAACGGGAAGCGCTGGAAAATGTACTTATCCCCTTTTCCATTGATGAGAATAAAACTCTTTTGAAAAGTTGTGGCTTTCAATCAGTAGACACTTATTTTCAATGGTTTAATTTTGCGTCCTTTATCGCGGTTAAGCCTTCCTGACCCATCCATGAAATACTTATCAATGCTGCCATCGTCAGCCCATTTCGATGAAATTGCTGAACTTCACCAGACCCGCCAGAGGTGGATCAATCAGGAGAAAAAAGGATTTCTTCGATACCGCACTCCTCTTCAGTATCTCTCGCAGTTTAATGCCGGTCACGTTGACTGCTGTGGAGATATTGTAACAATCGGCAAAGCGGACGAAATAAGCCCGAGTGAACAAAAAGAGATAAGGGACAGGCTCAAAGAGTTTATGCCTTGGCGGAAAGGTCCATTTACCGTTTTCGGAATTGACATTGACGCGGAGTGGAGAAGCGAACGAAAGTGGCAGCGAATAACCCCAAAACTACCTGATTTAAATGGCAAAATAATTGCCGACATCGGCTGCAATAACGGCTACTATATGTTTCGCATGGCTGCATCAGAGCCAGAACTCGTCCTGGGCTTCGAGCCATCAGTGCAACATTACTACTGTTTCAGGGCGCTCAACAGTATGGCCGGACTGAAGTGCCTCGATATAGACCTGCTCGGTGTTGAACACATACACTACTTTGAATCCTGTTTTGATGTAATTTTTTTGATGGGTATTATATACCACCGCCCCTCTCCCATTGACACTCTCCGTGATATTTTTACCGCTCTTCAGCCTGGAGGTACGCTGATCATCGAATCACAGGCCATCCCCGGCAGTGAGCCAATGGCTCTTTTTCCCGACAAAACGTATGCCAAGGTACCGGGCACATATTTTGTCCCCACCGGTTCCTGTCTCGGCAACTGGATGAAAAAAGCAGGGTTCAAGGATATTGATTTTTTCCACAGTCATCCCATGTCAAACGATGAACAGCGACGAACAGACTGGATGCAGTTTGAATCCTACGAAGACTTTATCGACATAAACAACCCCCATAGAACCGTAGAGGGATATCCCGCCCCCTGCCGTGTTTTTCTTAAAGGGAGAAAAATTTAAACTATCCGAAGAGACAAATTTTCACCAAAGGTTGTCTTTAAAGGTGATTATGGTATACATTCCACCAGGAAGAATCTCACAATCATTTTTTCCGGAACATAAGGAGTGATCGTTTCGTAAAAACTAAAATTTACAGATGGTTAAGTACGACACCATCAGGAGTTATTTTATGGAAAAATCAAATTGCACGCTATACAGCAGCGGCCTGAAAGGTGCTGAGGCAACATTTGGAGAAGAGGCAGAAAAATATGGCATCAATGAGGTTGTTTATTCATTTGAAAACCACAAGCTGAGCCGAGAGAAAAATGTATCTATCCTCAGCCAGGAAGAGCTGGAAAGAGGTGATATAAGCATGGAGTTGGCCTCAAGAATGCTCAACCGAACATATTACGAAACAGAAAAAATTAGAAAAGTCCTGCAAACCATTTTTCATATGGTCAACAGCGGCCATCAGGTTTTTGTAATCGGCTCTATCCAGGAAGACGGTTCAGTTAAAGGCGGTACCGGCTGGGCAGTAGAACTGGCCAAAATGTTCAATCGTCCACTCCACGTGTTCGATCAACCGCAAAAAAAGTGGTTTGCCTGGGAAAATGGCTGGCAGGAGGGTTCTCCTAAAATCGAATATGATACCTTCGTTGGCTCAGGTACACGCTACTTAAGCGATGCAGGACGTGAGGCCATAGGCCAACTCTTTGCCGATTCCTTTGGCGGGGAATAATTTCAGGCACCTTTAAATTAGAAGTAGGTAAGCCACCGGCTTACCTACTTATCTCTTCAGTCTTCTCACCCACCCTCCCCATTCAATATGTCCCGGCATCTGCGATCGTTGTATTCCCGACCCTACTCCATAATCCGATCAAAAGACCTTGAATTGTTATACTTTACGAATGATATCAAATAGGTTAGGATCCGTTCTTAAAATATCAGTTCAATAGTCCAACTTAACTTCATGAGCCCCTGAGGTACCCTGAGAATACTCTATCCAAAAAGCATTCTTCAGGAAACAATATTCATGCTGCCAACCGGGAATAAAATAAAATCCAGTGCTCCATTACCTTTCATTTCATTTCGACTCTTTTTTCTCCTGACTTGTCTCCTGGCCTCCACACCTGGCCTCGGACAAACTGATGAACAGCTGGCAGATGCAGCATCCCTCCCGCCTGCTTCCATAGCTCAACAAGATATCCAGAAGCAGCATGAGAGCGTTAGAGCAACCTACCAGCAGCACCGGCTGGATTTTCAGGACAGGAAGAAAAAAATCAACGATGAGGTCAAGCAGGAGCTGAAGAAACTGACAGACAAAATCAGGTCCCTGAACTCGGAGCTTAAAAAAGGGGACGCTCACCTCAATGACGTGTATCAATCCGATCGGCAGGAGTTACCTTCTGAAATCAGAGAGGAGATCCTGCATGTCAATGAAAAACAATTGAAGTATGAACGTATACTGTCCGCATTATCAGTGATCAACAAAGGAAGCGCCTTTATCCTCTCCCCACTGACAATTGCAGCCGGTTCTGACGCAGGAAATATCCTCTTTATTTTTCTACCTCTAACTGTCTTGAATATCTTTCTCTATCTTTTTTTCCGACAAAAGGTCACCTTTACCCGGTACAGGATATTACTCATTGCAATCCTGGTGACAGTTTTTCTTACCTGTGCCACTTCACTCTTTGCTGCTTCGACGGAAAAACGTGATGAGGTTCAGACAAAGCTGAGATTTGCTGAGAGTATGCTGGAGCTTTCCGGCAATCAAAAAGCAATAGCAATTCTTGAAGACAGGAGCGCAGAACAGACCGTTCTGCCATCTGGTCTAACATCCGGTGATCAAAAGCTGGAGGTGTACAAAACAGTGACAACAGACAGCCCTGAATACTATGTCACCCTTGCCGCCTTATATACTGCCGAGAAAAGAACAGAGGATGCAATTGACACGATAGCAAATATCGCGGAAAAGGATGGCCTTGTGGGTAATCCGACTGAAAAAATTATTGTCAGCACGGTACACTTTCTTGTTGAGAACGGTCACGCTGATATTGCCGGCAACGTAATAGCAAATCACGCCGGGTTGATAAGTGATACCGAAACATTGCTTGAACTGGCACAATATCTCACCACATACTCCATGCAGGTCTCATCCGATTACGTCATGGAACTGATGGAAGAAAAAACAGAGACAGCCGTCGGATTGGTTGCTCTGGCTGATTCTTACCACAAGATCGGGGAGAAAGATAAAGCACTGTCTATTCTAACCCGCGCTCTTCACACTTCCCTAAACATAAATGATATTCTTCTGATCGCCCAGACCTGTGTCAAACTGCAGATCGATAGTGTACTGAAGCAGTTACCCGCCAAAGCTGAGGAACTTCCCGGCAGTACAGAGTCCCTTATTGACCTTGCAAGAATATACAATGCTCAGAGTGAGAGTTCCCCGGCAGCTGCTATTCTACAGCAGGCAATCACAAAATCCTCCCAGCTGGATCAACTCAAAGAGGTTGCACAAATTGCTATCGAATTCAAGCTGGAGTCGCTAATGGACGAGGTCCGAGAACAAGTCATTCTTCTCTGCCCGGATTTACAGAGCGATCCTGATAGCGAACAGTTTCAACTGGCCTATTCGCAGTGTCTGCAATTTGTTGATTTTTTCTTCAACCTGAAAGAAGAAGCGGATGCAGCGAAACTCTTTAACATGATTACGGCTAAGGTTAAAGAAGACAGGGTAAAAGATGATCGATATATCTCTTTGATGCTCAGCAGCGCTCGTGACGCCCTGCAGAGAGATATGAAACAAAAGGCGGCAAGTATTGTTTTCAAATTAACAATGATGATCAAGCCGAGGACAAAATCTTTCTCCACCTATTTTAAAATACCTGAAGAATTTCTTTCGTCGATACAAGGGCTTCCAGACCGGGATATGGTTTCAATCCCCCTGTTCAATGGTTTAATTAACGAAGATATCAACCGGGTCAGCAATGCCGAAAGAGTATATTTGCAGGCAGTAATCTATTCTCTAGACGCTGTTAACAAAAGTTATGGCGACAAACTGCCCGATACCTTGAACGAATATTTCCTGCTGGGCAGATTATGGCAGAAAGAAAACAGGATAGATGATCTTGCCTCGCTGGATCGGGTCTATACGCTCCTGGAAACCCTGACCCTGGAAAATATGAAAGAAAAGGAACGACAACGGGTACTGACCGAACCACTGGCCCGCTTGACGGAATTGGAGGAAAAAAGAGAAAAACAACTTGTCTTAATACAGAACCATGACGTAGATATCAAAGAGAAAAAAGCCGAACACACCAGGCATCAGGAACAGATAATTAAAACGGCACACCTGTCACTTGCTGCAGAAAAGAAAACTCTTGCCAAAATAACCAGGAAACTCCTTTTCAAGACACTTTCCACTATCATAGCCCAACTCATATTACTTGGGCTGGTAATCGGCTGTGCTCTTATTGCCTGGAAATACAGTCGACACTTGAAAGAGCATAAAACATACGGTTTCTTTACAAAGTTCCTTGAATTGAATGGCTGGCTTCGGGTGTTTTCAATCCTTGGTATTTTATCTGGTATTGGCTTGATCATAGTCAGCCAGTTTCTACAAATATTCCAGAAAGTTCACGAACTGACCATGCATTTGGCTCCGAAAACAAATTCCATGTATGCCGATGCTGCCGTAACCGAGTTGGAATTAAAAATAAAAAAAGATGCCAGTGATAGCGACAGAGAGGAGAGGAAAAAATGAAATCAAATTATCTGATTCTCGAAACATTATTTCTGTCTTTGCTAATCATTGCCGGATGTAATATCAATCTCCGACATATTGACAATACTGCGATTCCCCCGATAAACCCAGACTATACGTTTCGTTCCACCTATGAAAAAACATGGTATGCAACGGTAGACGCTGTGATAGAATTCACCACGATTGCTACTCTGGATAAGAAAAATGGTTTTGTCTCTACTGATACAGCAACAATTGATGCCAATGAAATGGATATACCGGGATCTAATCTATCCAGACAAACGTATACGTTCAGTTATGACATCAGACTTGATGCTGAAGATGCCAATGCAACCAGAATCGGCACCAGGGTGCAGCTCTTCCAAGAGCATTCTATGAATTTGTCACAGCAACAGACCCATGAGCAGATTGAGAATTTCCTCAGGAACAAACTGTATCAGAAAATTTGCAAAAACCTCTTTCCCTCTGGAAATGGCGAATGCGACCGTAGTTCATTCGCAACTGAGACACCGGTACTACCAGAGGGAGAACCGATCACACCGGATAAAAAATTTGACGCAAAACTGCAGACCGCCCAGAAAGCCCTGAGCAGTGCAGGCTACAATCCAGGGCCGGCAGACGGTCTCATGGGTCAGAAGACCAGAAAAGCCTTGAACCGTTTTCAGCAGGACAACGGCCTGACTATAACCTGGTCTCTTAACAGTGCAACATACGATTTACTGACACGTCCATCACAGTATAAGCCTGATACGCCACCTCAAAAAATACAGCCCCCCTCTCCCGGACAGGTGGAACCGCCAACACCGAAAGAACCTGAAAAAACCGGCGAGATTCCGAAGCCTCCCCCTGCCCCATCCAACAAAGAACCGACCTCCAAGTATATCACAACAGATGACACAGACCTGCTAAAGGCCAGGGATCTATTCGGCGCTGAGATTCTTGATAGTGTACCGGCTGGCACTTTATTAAACGTTCTCTCAAAAAACGGTGAATTTTACAAAGTAAAGTATAAAGGAAACGAAGGGTATATCTACCTTGAATTTATTCAAAAAGTTGAATGATATTACTCTACTCATCCTGGTCAATCTTCAGTATTCTGTCACCGGGCTTTAATGCATCACCTTTTTTTGCAAAAATGGCAGTAACAATACCACTCATTTCACAGAGAATCGGTGTTTGCATTTTCATCGCCTCCATAATCGCCACACGATCTCCGACCAGCACCTCCTGACCTTCATCCGCCGATATCTCAACTATATTTCCACCAAATGGAGAACGTACATCTCCTGCCCTGGCAAGATCAATTATTTCTTCCTTGGACAGAATTGCCTCGCCTGCCTCTGAAAGCGTCACCTCCGGCTTGAAATTAAAAGATGACTGATGATGGTCAACGGTAAGATAGACAGATGTTTCTCCTGTATCAGTCACCGGAGAAGGACCAATCTCAATCATATGTTCTTTGCCCTGATGGTCTCTAAAGGCCAGTTTGTCGCCAATTTCAAACCCTCCCTTATGGAAAAAAACAGCAGGTGACAAAACATAAACCCGGCCATACTTTTCTTCAAATTTGAGAAACTCAACGGCGTCATTGGGGTGCTGAAGATAGAGAATAAGCTGCTCATCAGTCGGTTCCATCCCTAACTGTTCGGCAAGATCATATCTTTCAAGGGCAAGATCCATATTTTCAACTTCTTCTACACCACCCTCCTCTTCGAGAACTGTTATCCAGTCATCTCCCAGAACCTTTTCATATATCCACTCGTCCGGTTTATAAAAAGGAAACGGCCCATATTTACCCAGCAGCAAATTTTTCAGATCCCCGGAGGGGTTACCGTAACGCTCCCCGTCAATAACATTTGATACAGCGGTAGTCCAGAGGATCTGTGAGCCCGGTGTAACCGACCAGTAGTTCCCCAACTCTTTCTGTACCCGTGGCAATTCTTTATGCAGGATGTCAGGCATCTTATCAAGAAACCCTCCCTTTGATGCCTGCTCGAGACTTGACCCCATCGCCCCGCCCGGCAGTTTATGAATCTGCACAGTTGGCTGAAAACCTTTTATCTGGGATTCAAACTGATCGTAATACTGTCGCTCGTCCCGTATCACCTCAGATGTTTCGATCACCGCACCTTCATCAAGGCCCTCAGCCACATAGCCAAATTCCTTTAGTGACTGAACCACGCTGAGAATCGGGGGAGGTCCATAGAACCCGGTAAATGCGGAATCCGCTGCATCAACAATTGTGGCACCATTTTTTACCGCCTCGATAATTCTTCCCAGGTCATTGCCATCGGTGTTATGACCATGATAGTGAAGAGGGATATCCGGATATTTCTGTTTAAGCGAATCAACCAGTTGACCAATTCTGGTAGGTGTCCCCAGGCCTCCATGATTTTTGATACAGAGGACAATATCCCTGCCCGTCACGTCAATGATCTCCCCTGCTTTGGCCACATAGAAATCATCCGTATGCTCCGGTCCGGTCGAAAAACAGATACATGGCTCATTAAGTTTTCCGGCCTTTGCCACCTCCTCGAAAACAGCCAGCATATTGGGTACATGATTCATAAAATCAAATGTTCGCCATACATCCACAAATTTGGCAAATTCACGGACAGTAAAACGAATGACATTCTGCGGATAGGGGCGATAACCAAAGAGATTTACTCCTCTGCAGAGGGTCTGAAACATCGTATTCGGCATGGATTCTCTCAATCTCCTCAGCTTGAGAAAAGGGTTCACCTGCTTGCGCAGAATATCCACATGAATAGATGCTCCACCGGTTATCTCTAAAGAAAAATATCCGGCCCTTTCCCTGGCGGGTGCAGCCATCAGATCCGTATGCAGCAGTATCCGGTTTTTAAAGTCAGATTGGGAGAGATCTCTGGCTGTGTTGGTTATATAATACCCTTTGGTATTTCGCAGTGTCTCAACTATTTGCGCAACTGGAGTTCCCTGATTTATTCTTGTCATATTATGTTCCCTGTACGTTTTTCTTCATCTATTACTTAGAAATTGAACCTTCTCTTTTTCATAAAAATTTTATGCAGCATAGGGATTTTCTTTGCGATAATGAATTTCCGCAATCAACCTCGCCAGTTTACCTACCTCACTGGAGTCTTCATCGTAGAGAAAAATATGCGGATGAGTATCAATATATGAGGTATCAAAGTTACCGCTTAAGAAATCCTTTTCCGATGCAATATTTTCATAGAACGGAATTGTAGTTTTGGGCCCCCTGATCGCAAAATTCTGCAAACATCTTCTCAGTCTGCCCACAGTTTCATCCCAGGTAAATCCATGTACTGTTAATTTGACCAGAAGTGAATCATACACCTCAGGGATAACATACCCCTGATACACAAAGCCATCCAGACGTACTCCAAAGCCACCAGTGGAACGATAAACGGAGACCTGCTTGCCACCCTCCGGCATAAAATCATTTTTGGGATCTTCCGCATTGATCCGAACTTCAATAGCATGTCCCCTGGGCTTTACATCCTCCTGAGTAAAAGAGAGCGGATTACCAAAGGCGAGATTTATCTGGTTGCGGACAATATCAATGCCGGTAATCATTTCCGTTACCGTATGCTCGACCTGAACCCTGGTATTAATCTCCAGAAAATAGTAATTAAAATCTCTGTCGAGAAGGAATTCAACAGTTCCGGCATTGAAATAATTTGACGCCTCTGCTGCCTTGACAGCGGTTTCACATATTTTATCCAGCAGACCCTGATCCTCAATCATGGAAGGCGCTATTTCTACAAGTTTTTGATTTCTGCGCTGGATCGAACAGTCACGGGTACCCAGATGGAGCGTATTACCATGGCTGTCAGCAAGTATCTGCACTTCAACATGTTTCGGATTGAGTACCACTTTCTCCAGATAGACCGAATCATCATTAAACGCTGCAAGTGCTTCAGAGCGCGCCATCGGAATCTGTTCTACCATCTCCTGGTCGTTCTCAATCCTGCGAATACCGCGGCCGCCTCCCCCGCAGGTCGCTTTCAGCATGACCGGATAACCATATTCAGCGCCAAAGGTGCGTGCCTCTTCGATACCTTCTTTTCCCTGTGACAGATTGGGAGTCCCCGGAACCATTGGAATGCCTGCATCAGACATGATTTTCCTGGCAGTCACCTTATTTCCGAGATTGGTGATTATTTCCGAAGATGGTCCTATAAAGATGATATCTTCCAACTCGCAGGCTTTAGCAAAAAATGGATTTTCCGCCAAAAACCCGTAGCCGGGATGAACAGCAATGGCACCTGTTTTTTTTGCAGCCCATATGATTTTTTCGATATTGAGATAGTCAGACCGCGGACCATCACCCAGTAAAATTGCCTCATCAGCTATTCTGATATGTCTGGACATCTCATCCGGAGTTTCATATACGGCAACAGCAGCATGGCCCAGTTCCTGTATGGCCCGGATTAATCGAATAGCAATCTCACCCCGATTGGCTACTAAAATTTTCTTTTTCAATGGAGCTCCTTTTGTATTGGCATTGCAAACCATCATTGATGTCGTCGCAAAAACTCTTCATCTGCCTCGTTGCTGCACATTTCCTATTATTTCGACGTACCTTAGTACGCCGAAATAATAGGAAATTTACGCGCCTCACATATGAAGCTTTTTACTTAGCCATGTGGAATTTATAGTTTTTACGACGCCATCATCATTGACAAATCGAATCAATTTTACCAGACTATTTACACGCCCTCATCTTAATCAATATCGCTTAACAAATCAATCAACAAGACTTGTTTGCAAGCATAGACAGGAAAGATAACGGAACCTGCCAGGATCCACCAGGAAGGTGAATTTCCCAATCCAGCAGCCATTTACGATTGACGCATCTTTTCTTTTCAGGTTATACTGAATGGTTTTGCCTGCATGCTAGGAAATTGTCCGAGAATGCATTCTCGGACAACCTCCTAGTCCCCTACCATTCTTCAAATGCCAGAGAATTCTCATAGCAACCTTATAACTACTAACAGACAGAGGAAAAAACGGTATGAAAGCTCTAATAGCCCTGGAAGATGGCACCATTTTAAAAGGGCGGTCATTTACCGGCCACGGTGAAGCTGTTGGAGAGGTTGTCTTCAACACGTCACTTAGCGGGTACCAGGAAATCCTTACTGATCCATCCTATACCGGGCAGATTGTCACTATGACAAATCCGATGATCGGCAATTACGGCATCAACCCTGAGGATATGGAATCAGCCGCAATTCACCCCATGGCATTTCTTATTAAAGAATACAATGGATATCCTTCCAATTACCGTTCAACCAGGCCCCTGGGAGATTTTTTGCAGGAGTATTCCATCCTCGGTGTTGAAGGATTTGACACCCGTGCACTTGTTAAACATATCCGGTCTCAGGGAGCAATGAAGTGTATAGTTTCCACCGAAGATCCGGATCACGACTCGCTCATGCAAAGAGCCCGGAACTGGTCAGGCCTTGTCGGTCAGGATATGGTAAAACGGGTAACCTGCGATGAGCCATATGGCTGGGCCGATAATAAACCTGTACCGGGCATCAATTTCACAACGGCTCAACAGAATATTACCAATCCATATAAGGTAGTTGCCTTTGACTTTGGTATAAAATTCAACCAGCTCAGGCTGCTGACAGATAAAAGGTGCCAGGTACAGGTGGTACCGGCTACAACCGATGCAGAGACGGTGCTGGCCATGAATCCAGACGGCATTTTTCTCTCCAATGGCCCTGGTGACCCTGAAGGTGTTGAGGGTGTTGTTGAAACCATCCAGGCTCTACTGGGTAAAAAGCCGATATTTGGGATATGCCTTGGTCATCAAATACTTGGGCTTGCCTACGGCGGCTCAGCCTATAAATTAAAATTTGGTCACCGTGGAGGGAATCAGCCAGTTAAAGACCTTACCACCGGTCACGTTGAAATAACCTCTCAAAATCACGGTTTTTGCCTCGATGCTGAAAGCCTGCCAAAAGACAAGATTGAAATTACCCATATCAATCTCAACGATAACAGCCTGGAAGGAATGCGCCACAAAAACTTCCCCGCTTTTTCCGTACAGTACCACCCGGAACACGCGCCAGGCCCCCATGATGCTGTTTATCTATTTGATCGTTTTATTGATATGATGCGCTAGGAGGCTGTCCGAGAATAAGCATTTTCTCTCAAATCGAGGTTTTTTAGAAAAATTTGCACAGTCATATACATGATATTACGAGCATTATTTTTATGAAAATAACGAAGAGTTGGGGCAAAATGCATTCTCGGACAGGCTCCTAGGAATAGAGCGTCTGTCCGAGTACAAAAAATAACAACACACAGCTGAAAATTCATCTATGCCAAAAAGAACAGACATACATAAAATCCTTATAATCGGATCTGGACCCATCATCATCAGCCAGGCCTGCGAGTTTGATTATTCCGGAGCACAAGCAGTAAAAGCGCTGAAAGAAGAAGGGTATGAAGTAATCCTGATCAATTCCAATCCGGCAACCATTATGACCGACCCGGAGTTGGCCGACAGTACCTACATTGAACCTATCACCCCGGAATTTGTCGCCAAGGTCATCGAAAAAGAACGTCCCGACGCCCTTCTGCCGACACTTGGCGGACAGACCGCTCTCAACACAGCCATTAAGGTCTCTGAACTTGGAGTGCTTGATAAGTATAAGGTTGAACTCCTTGCAGCAGATATAGATGTGATCAAAAAGGCGGAAAGCAGGGAAGAATTCCGGGACGCCATGCACAACATTGGTCTCAAGGTACCTGAATCTGCAATTGTTCAGACTATCGAAGATGCCATGGCTGCAGGCGATGGCATTGGATTTCCGGTAATTGTTCGACCAAGTTTTACTCTGGGCGGAACCGGCGGCGGTGTCGCCTATAACCGCCATGAACTGAAAGAGTTATGCAGTTCAGGGCTTGACCTCTCTATGACAACTGAGGTCATGATCGAACGTAGTCTACTTGGCTGGAAAGAGTACGAACTGGAAGTGATGCGGGACAGTAAGGACAATGTTGTTATCATCTGCTCCATCGAAAACATTGATGCAATGGGAGTTCACACCGGTGACAGTATAACTGTTGCCCCGGCCCAGACCCTTACAGATCGTGAGTATCAGGATATGAGGGATGCTGCAATCGCCATAATCAGAGAGATTGGCGTAGAGACCGGAGGCTCCAATGTTCAGTTTGCGGTCAACCCGGAAGACGGCGAACTGATGATCATCGAGATGAACCCGAGGGTTTCGAGAAGCTCTGCCCTGGCATCCAAAGCAACAGGATTTCCCATAGCAAAAATTGCCGCAAAACTGGCCGTCGGTTATACTCTGGATGAGCTGCAAAATGATATCACCCGGAAGACCTGTGCTGCCTTTGAACCTACCATCGACTATTGCGTGGTAAAAATCCCGCGCTTTACTTTTGAAAAATTCCCTGAAGCTGATGATATACTCACTACTGCCATGAAATCAGTCGGGGAAACCATGGCCATAGGCAGAACTTTTAAAGAGGCCTTCCAGAAGGCCATGCGGTCTCTTGAGACCGGACGGTACGGGTTTGGAGGTGACGGCAGACAGATTTTAACTGAAATCGAGTTGGAAGATCTTGAGCACGGCCTGCGACAGCCGAGTTCCAAACGTATTGGTGAAATTTACGAAGCAATCAAACGTAATATGGATCTTGAAAAGCTATACGCCCTTACCAAAATCGATCCATGGTTCCTCTATAATTTTAAACAGATTGTTGAAACAGAAAGAAAAATCAGCAAGGGAGGATTCCCGGGACTGGACAATAAATTCCTGCGCTTCTGCAAAGAGCAGGGATTCTCGGATAGCCAGCTTGCCTTTCTCACCGGAACATCTGAAGATGATATCCGGGATCTTCGTACTAACTTGAAAGTCACCCCGGTATTTAAACTGGTTGATACCTGTGCAGCAGAATTTGAATCCTACACCCCATACTATTACTCAACCTATGAACAGGAAAATGAGGCAATCCGAACAGACAAAAAGAAGGTTATCATCCTCGGCGGCGGCCCCAACCGCATTGGCCAGGGGATTGAATTTGACTACTGCTGTGTCCATGCTGCCTTTGCCTTAAAAGAGATCGGGGTGGAATCGATCATGGTCAATTCAAATCCGGAGACGGTTTCCACCGATTACGATACCTCAGACAAGCTCTATTTCGAACCGCTCACCCGGGAAGATGTACTTAACATTATCGAGCAGGAACAGCCGGATGGTGTCATTGTCCAGTTTGGTGGGCAAACCCCGCTCAATTTATCCGTCCCCCTTGAAAAGGCAGGGGTAACAATCATCGGTACACAGCCGGATGCAATTGACAGGGCTGAAAACCGGAAACGCTTCAAGCAGTTTCTGCAAAAGCTCAACCTGCGCCAGCCTGATAATGATACCGTTCATACCTTTGAGGAGGCTGTCACCGCTGCAGACAACATTGGCTATCCAGTAGTTGTACGACCTTCTTATGTTCTGGGCGGCCGTGATATGCGCATCGTGTACAATCGTGCAGGTATCAAAAATTTTATGACCGCCATGGGAGATAAACGGCTTGAACATCCGATACTGATCGACAAATTTCTAAAAGATGCCATTGAAGTCGATGTTGATGCTCTCTGTGACGGCAAGGTGACAATCATCGGCGGCATTATGGAACATATTGAGGAAGCCGGCATTCACTCTGGAGATTCCGCATGTATCCTGCCGCCCCACACTCTGTCTGAAAAAATTATCGAAGAAATTAAACAGGCAAGCAGAGCTATGGCCATTGAGCTTGGTGTCATCGGCCTTATGAATGTACAATTCGCCGTGAAAGACAATCAGCTCTATATACTTGAAGTCAATCCCCGTGCATCCAGAACTATTCCTTTTGTCAGCAAGGCAACGGGGGTACCTCTTGCGAAGCTGGCAACTAAAGTAATGCTGGGAGCGACCCTTGATGAACTTGGCATCAACGGTGAAACGGATATCAGTCACTGGGCGGTAAAAGAGGCAGTATTCCCCTTTGACAGGTTTGAACATGTTGATACCCTGCTTGGTCCGGAAATGAAGTCCACCGGCGAGGTCATGGGCATTGACGAAAACCTGGGTCTCGCAATTGCTAAATCACAACTGGCGGCAGGGTCATCCCTGCCCCGATCCGGCAATGTCTTTATAAGTGTCCGCCATGGAGACAAAAACAGTATTGTACCCGTGGCCGAAACCCTTACAGAGCTGAACTTTACAATACTTGCAACCACTGGTACAGCCACCGTTTTGCGAGAATCAGGGGTAGCCTGTGAACATGTAAACAAAATATCACAGGGCAGACCGCATATCCTTGATAAAGTCCAGGATGACCAGATATCATGGATTATCAACACTTCTCTTGGTAAACGCACTACAGAAGATTCCTACACAATTCGTCGAGCAGCTCTCGACTTTCACATACCCTACACAACCACCGTGACCGGTGCCGCCGCTCTGGTCAAAGGTATGCGGGAACTTGTGCAAAATGAGATGGGAGTGCAACCTGTCCAGTACTTTACATGATCCAGACGATAAGGTAAAATGCTGCAATCTTATCTCGACAATATCAATTTATGTTTTACTTTAATGTCAGTGTACATGGTTTATATTTGAGTTCACCCTTGTTTTTGTATTACAAACCGCATAGTTGAGCAAATAACTGCAAGATAAATAATGGGCGCACCTGGAGGCCTCTTTGAATACTTTTTATAAAAATCTAAGCATGTGGCTGGTGATTGGTTTAACCATGATCCTTCTCTTTAATCTTTTTAACAAGCCGCAGAGCACCAAGACTTCGCTTACTTATAGTGAGTTTATTGCAAGTGTAGACAATAAGGCAATCAACCGTGTTGCCATAAGTGGGGATGTGATCAGCGGTACCCTCCAGGACGGCAAACCGTTTCAGACAATTTACCCGATGGCTGACAGAGAGTTGATTCCGATTCTCAGACAGGCCGGTGTCGACATTACTGTTAAGGAAGCACAAAAGGATTCCTGGTTTATGACTATTTTTGTCTCCTGGTTCCCCATGCTGCTGCTCATCGGTGTCTGGGTTTTCTTTATGCGTCAGATGCAGGGTGGCGGCAAAGGCGGTGCACTCTCATTTGGTAAAAACAGGGCCAAACTCACTGAGCAAAGCGACAACAAGGTCACCTTTGCCGATGTTGCGGGAATCGATGAAGCTAAAGAAGAACTCGAAGAGATAATCGATTTTTTGAAAGATCCCGGTAAATTTACAGCACTTGGAGGTCGTATTCCCACCGGTGTTCTGCTTGTAGGGTCACCGGGTACAGGTAAGACTTTGCTTGCAAGGGCAATAGCGGGGGAAGCCGATGTTCCTTTTTTCAGCATTTCCGGATCTGATTTCGTTGAGATGTTTGTCGGAGTTGGTGCCTCCCGTGTTCGTGACATGTTTGCCCAGGGCAAAAAAAATGCCCCCTGCATAATATTTATCGATGAGATTGATGCGGTTGGCCGTCATCGTGGTGCCGGCCTTGGCGGCGGACATGATGAGAGAGAACAGACCCTGAACCAGCTTCTGGTTGAGATGGACGGTTTTGAGACCAACGATGGTGTAATTATTGTTGCCGCAACCAACAGGCCTGATGTTCTTGATCCTGCTCTGCTCCGTCCCGGCCGTTTTGACCGTCAAGTTGTAGTCCCCATCCCCGATGTGGGTGGCAGAAAGAAAATACTTGAAATATATGCCAAGAAAACCAAAATGGCTCCCCAGGTAGACCTTGAGGTTCTTGCCCGTGGAACCCCCGGTTTTTCCGGCGCAGATCTTGAAAATCTCGTTAATGAAGCGGCGCTGATGGCTGCACGCACAGGTGCTAAGGAGATTACTCTCGAGCTGCTTGAAAAGGCAAAAGATAAAATCATGATGGGCGCTGAACGGCGCTCAATGATTATCAGTGATAAAGAGAAAAAGGTTACCGCTTACCATGAATCCGGACATGCTCTTGTTGCCTGGCTTCTTAAAGACACAGACCCACTCCATAAAGTCACCATAATACCACGGGGACGTGCACTTGGGCTCACCATGCAGCTGCCTGAAGACGACAAATATACACATTCAAAAACATACCTGCAGAACACAATCTGTATCCTTTACGGTGGTCGTATAGCAGAGCAGCTTATTTTTGATGAAATCACCACAGGAGCGGGCAATGATATCGAACGAGCTTCCTCCATGGCCCGCAAGATGGTATGTGAATGGGGTATGAGTGATGATCTTGGGCCGCTGACCTACGGTAAAAAAGATGAACAGATCTTCCTTGGCAAGGAAATTGGACAAAATCGGGATTTCAGTGAAGAAACTGCCCGGCAGATTGACATAGCGGTAAGGAAAATCATCACCAGCGCTATTAACACCGTCACCAGTCTGCTTGAAGAAAACCGTGATATCCTGACACGCCTGGCTGAAGACCTTCTTGAGAAGGAGACCCTGGAGTTATGGGATGTTGAAGAGTTGATCGAGGAACTGCGACCGGGGAAATACCAGTTCAAGAAAAAGAAAGCAGCACCAGAGAAGGAAGAGGTTGCACCTGAACCGGAAGAAGCAAAAGAGACCGTCAATGAAACCTCAACGGAACAGGCAGCAGATAATGATCAAACTTCCGAAGAAGAGGCAAATCCACCTGAACAACAGGAACCGCCCGAACAGAAATGAAAACAGAGTTACCTGCCAGGATAATGGGTATACTCAATATAACCCCGGACTCCTTTTCAGATGGTGGTCATTTTTCCTCACTTAATGATGCTCTGGCCCAGGCGGACAAACTCATCGATGCAGGAGCGGATATTCTCGACATCGGCGGCGAATCAACCCGCCCCTTTGCTGATCCGGTGGCTGCCGAGGAGGAACTGCAAAGAGTAATTCCTGTGATCAGGGGAATCCGGAGAAATCACTCCATACCAATATCCATAGACACAACCAAAGCCGCAGTGGCCCGTGAGGCACTAGAGGCTGGAGCAGATATTATCAATGATATATCTGCTCTACAGAAAGACGCCGAGATGATCTCACTGGTCAAAGAAACGACAGTTCCTGTGATAATTATGCATATGCAGGGAAAACCGGCCGATATGCAGATTGCCCCTGAGTATAAGAATGTGACAGAAGATGTCCTCAATTTTTTCAGAGAGCGTATCGACTGGGTAACAAGAAACGGTGTTGCCCTGAACAGGCTGATTATCGACCCGGGAATAGGCTTTGGCAAGACCCTTCAGCATAATCTCTCCATTCTTAAGAATCTAAAAAAATTCTCTTCACTTGGAATACCTGTTCTGCTGGGCCACAGTCGTAAGCGCTTCCTTGGCGATATCACGGATACTGCAATTGAAGAAGAACGGGATTTAGTGACAGCTGTAGTCTCGGCCCTCTGTTACATAGAAAATATTGCAATTATCAGGGTTCATAATGTAGCTGCCACCAGACAAGCCCTTCTTGTCACCGAGGCGATACGCTCAGCAACCTGAACAGGTTTCAACGCGTTAACCCTGCTCTCTAAACCATACCCCACTATGATCAGTTCAAACAGTTACGCTCCAGCTATTGCCGGCAATCTCAAACTCCCACTTCAACAGGTCACAGCAACTCTTTCCCTGCTTGATGATGGAGGAACTGTCCCTTTTATTGCCCGATATCGCAAAGAAGCAACAGGTTCCCTTGATGAGGTGGCTATTGACCGCATCAGGATTGAACAGGAAAAACTCCAGGAGATTAAAAGACGCCGGAAGTCCATAATCGATTCACTGACAAAAAATGATCGACTTACAGATAAACTTCTAGCAGAGCTTCAGGGGGCGGAAAGCTTGACAACCCTTGAGGATATCTACCTTCCCCATCGACCAAAACGTAAAACCCGGGCCCTGATGGCAGCGGAGAAAGGCTTGCAGCCACTGGCTGAACTTCTTCTGAGCGGCAGAGGGAATCTTCAGGACATCGATAAATTTATAAACCTCGAACAGGGTGTTGACAATCAGAGAATGGCCCTTGACGGAGCAAAGGATATTGTCGCAGAAAAGATCAGTGAAGACCAGAAAACACGGGAGAAGCTTCGAGCAATCTTTTTTAAGCGGGGAATCATAGCGACAAAGGTCGTGAAAAAAAATATTGACCAGGGAGAAAAATTCAGCAACTATTTTGACTGGCAGGAGACAGCTTCCGAGGCTCCGGGACATAGGTTGCTGGCCATGTTCAGAGGGGAAACGAATAAAGTTCTTACCCTTACAATTCGCCCTCCCCGGGAAGAGGCTTTAGATACTCTCACCAGTCTCCATGCCCCTGCCGGCAACTGGCAAAAAGAGTTGAAGAGTGCTGCTGAAGAAAGCTATAAACGACTGCTTTGCCCATCTCTTGAGAATGAGATCCGCAAAGAACTAAAGCAACGAGCCGACACAGAGGCCATCGAAATCTTTGGTGCCAACCTTAGACAACTGCTCCTCGCCCCTCCCCTTGGTCAAAAAAGTGTCCTTGCTCTGGATCCGGGTTATCGTACCGGGGCAAAACTGGTATGTCTTGACCGCCAGGGAAAGCTCCTCGATACTACGACAATATACCCAACCCACAATACCAGACAGCAAAGCCTTGCAAGAGAAATTCTTCGCGACAAAATCAATACTTACCGGATTGAAGCAATTGCCATCGGTAACGGGACAGCAGGTCGTGAAACAGAAGCTTTTGTCCGCTCAATGGATCTTGACTCCAATATCATAATAACAATGGTCAATGAGGATGGTGCCTCAATCTACTCCGCCTCGGAAGCAGCCCGCCTGGAATTCCCTGATCGGGATATCACCGTACGTGGAGCCGTATCCATTGGCAGACGGCTTCAGGACCCTCTTGCTGAACTGGTAAAGATTGACCCTAAATCTATCGGAGTAGGTCAATACCAGCATGATATTGACCAGCAACAGTTAAAAAGCAAGCTGCAATCTGTTGTTGAAAGCTGCGTCAACAGCGTGGGTGTTGAACTCAATAGCGCAAGCGCCGAACTGTTGGCTTTCGTCTCGGGGTTGGGTCGAACCCTGGCAGATAATATTCTCGAATTCAGAAATAGTAACGGTCCATTTAAAACGAGACGAGAATTACTCAAGGTTCCCCGGCTGGGCCCAAAAGCATACGAACAGTGTGCAGGTTTTCTCAGGATCAGAAACGGCTCGAATCCTCTCGACAACAGTGCTGTCCACCCCGAAAGATATAAACTTATTCAGCAAATGGCAAAAGATGTGACTGTTTCTCTACCAACCTTTTTGCAATCGGAAGAGACAAGAAAGGGTATAAAGCTGGAAGAATATATTGATGCATCCGTTGGCATGCCGACTCTGTTTGACATTATGAAGGAGCTGAATAAACCCGGACGAGACCCGCGAGATACCTTTAAGCAGTTTTGTTTCGCAGATAATATTCTCACCATCGATGATATTCAAGCAGGGATGCTGCTGCCGGCTATCATCACCAATGTAACCAAATTTGGTGCCTTTGCCGACCTGGGAATCAAGCAGGACGGCCTTATCCATATCAGTCAGATGGCAGATCGTTTTATCAAAGATCCCGGAGAAGTTGTACGTGTCAGGCAGCAGGTTGAGGTGCGTGTCCTGCAAGTGGACGCACAGAGAAAACGTATTGCACTCTCTCTTCGCAAAGAATAGCGTTTATTTTTGATTTTTTATTATTTAGCCTTACCTGTTTCTTCCAGACAGAATAAAAAAATAATACTCTCCAGGAGGAAAAATATGTTAAGCACGGAAAAATTATCAAAAGCATTTCTGGCTATCGTTGAAGAAGCGGAAAAAGCACAAAAAAAGAACAATTCCGACAAGGTAAATAAAAGGCTGCAAACTATTATCTCTATAGCCAAACATCAGAGTGATATTCGTGGTGCAGAAAAAGGCAAGTGCTGTGCCGGCCATAAAAAATGAAAACAGTAATCATCGGTGCAGGTGCCATGGGATCTCTTTTCGGTGGGCTACTCACCGAGGCGGGAGCTGATGTATGGATGCTGGATGTCTGGAAGGAGCATGTGGAGGTCCTGCAGAAGGAGGGTCTCAGTATCGAATGGGAAGGGTGCACGCGCATAATTCCTGTCAATGCAACAACAGATATGCATAAACCAGGTAAAGCTGACCTGATAATCATTTTCGTTAAATCACTGCACACACAAGTCGCAGCCGACACTGCTGCAGCCCTCCTTGCAGAGCATGGTGTAATACTTACCCTGCAAAACGGTATGGGAAATGCGGACATCCTGGCCGAAACCGTTGGCGGTCGGCAGGTTTTGGCCGGCACTACCGCCCATGGTGCAACACTACTTGGTCCTGGATGCATTCGCCATGCCGGAAAAGCGACTACATGTATTGGCATGTGGCGTGAGGGTGACTCCCACCCGGCTGCCCGGGTAGCGGATTTTTTAACCCAGGCCGCCATTCAAACCGATATGGTGGAAGAGATCCGGCCCATTGTATGGAATAAACTTCTGGTCAACATCGGCATTAACTCAATCACGGCGCTTACCTCCATTCAAAACGGCCAGTTACTGGACCTTCCTCAAACCCGGGCACTTTCCGCCGCCGCGGTAGCAGAAGCTGCTGCCGTGGCCGAAGCACAGGGTATCCATGTCGCCACAGACATGGTCGAACAGACTTTTGCTATTGCCAAGTCCACAGCCTCCAACCGCTCTTCCATGGGGCAGGATGTTGATGCCCTGCGCCCTACCGAGATCAGTGCAATCAACGGTTTTATTGTTCGAGAGGCCAAGCGCCTGGGTATAGACGCGCCTGTGAACCGGACACTCACCACACTGATAGAAACATTGCAGGCCCATTATTGATGGTGTCGTAAAACAACAGATAAAGACAAGGAGTGGTATCCATGAACAGCACCAAAGTTACCGTCCCGGATATTCGACAGGCGAAAAAAGAGGGCCGTAAGCTGGTAATGATGACAGCCTACGACTATCCATTCGGTCTTATGGCCGATGAGGCCGAAGTAGACATTGTACTGGTGGGTGATTCTCTGGGCATGGTTGTTATGGGGCTGGAAGGTACGGTAGCGGTGACCATGGAGGACATGATTCACCACATTCGCGCTGTTGTTAGGGGCTGCAAAAACCCCCTCGTAGTTGGTGATATGCCTTTTATGAGCTACAACACCTCTATTCGTGACGCCATCATGAACGCAGGTCGACTGATGAAAGAGGGAGGCTGTGACGTTGTCAAACTTGAGGGCGGTGTTGACTTTGCCCCCACCGTAGCTGCCATCGTTAAGGCCGGCATCCCGGTGCAGGGACACATCGGCCTGACTCCACAGACTGCCAGTGCCCTTGGTGGATTCAAGATGCAGGGAAAAGATGTCGATGGTGCCGTCAAGATCATCGATGATGCCCGGGCACTGGAAACCGCCGGGGCATTTTCTATCATCCTTGAAGCCGTACCTGCCCCTCTTGCCAGGCTGGTAACTGAAGCTGTCAACATTCCGGTGATTGGTATCGGCGCCGGATCAGATGTAGACGGTCAGGTACTGGTGACCCATGATATGATAGGATTGTTTGACAAATTCATCCCCAAATTCGTCAAACAGTACACAAAAATCCGCCCGATCATTCTGGAAGCTCTGGCAGCATATAAAAAAGAAGTCCAGGAAGAAACTTTCCCGGCAGCGGAACACTCTTTCAAAATGGAATCAGAAACCCTGGAACAGCTGAAAAAACGAATTTCATAAAATAGTCAGCACCAGCCCCAAAAAACCACATTCTATCTCCACAGAGAGCACAGAGGACACAGAGAAAAGAATTTCTTCAGCCTTCTCTATGCTCTCTGTGTCCTCTGTGGTTTTTGTATTTTATGACAGAAGTTCAGGAGTAAGACACTAACCCGAATAAATCGGAATTTTAGAATGCTTGGAGAAGTGCCATGGAAGCATATTCAACCATATAATTTTAAACGACGGTCCTCTATTTCTTGTTTTTTCTTATAAAAGTTCTGGAGTAAGGCACTAAAAAAGCAACCCGCTGGATAGCCAGTAATAGACAATATAACCACCGGCAATCATCAGGAGCAATGCTGAAATTTTCTGTACATACGGAAGAATCTTACGCATGGTACCGACAACCACCCCCTCCTTCACCAGCGCAATCCCCAAGGTCAAAACCAACAATACACTACCCATGCCAAGGATATAGCTGAGAAACTGGTATATTCCGGCCAGAAAATTTCCTGTTGCAACGGAACTGCCCACCACCATAAGAAAAATGGGCAAAGTACAACTGAGAGAAGTTGCTCCAAAAGCAACTCCGAAGAGGAAAAATCCCGAGATGCTCATTTCCCTGGGATCGCCTATTCTGCCAGCAATTTTGAGCATAAAAGGCAGGGAAAAGCTCCGTCCAAGCAGCATCCATCCTCCCAGCAAAATCAGTAGACCACCTACAACGACAGCCATCCAGGGCATAACCGCCATAAGAAATGAGCCCCCTGCCGAAACGATTACCCCCACGACACCAAAAAGCAGGCCGAACCCCGCAGTTACAACCAGAGTAACCCAGCACGCTTTCAACATCTTCCATAACGGTGATTTCTGACGAAAACTGCTGTCCTCTGCTCCCAGGTACAGGGTAAGGTAGACCGGCAGCATCGCAAATCCACAAGGATTCACGGCTGAGACCATGCCTGCACCAAATGCATATCCAAATGGTAATAATCCTGCCAGTTGACTCAACATCTGACTAGCTCCAACCTGCGCTTCCATATTTATTCCTCTATATAATGGTCTTCATATAAACTTAATTTTTCTCTGGTTCACATGACACTAATGATGAAGTTGTAAAAAGTCCTTCAAAGTTTTAGATGGCTAAGTCAAAAAGTCAATAGACATTCTTTTCTGTAAATATAAAGGAGCCACTGTGGCCATTGAGGCAACACCCACTCACCCTGGATAAGCAGACAATTAACATTGTTAAGGTAATGTACAAGAATCGCCACATTGACAATATAGTACCAAAGCAGTACTATCTGCTTATGCCACCTAAAATTCGTGAACTCATAAAAAAACTCGAAAAAGTTGGCTTCAGTAACCGTGGAGGCAAGGGCAGTCATCGGAACTATATTCACCCGAAAGGAATAGCCGTCACAATATCTGGCAAACTGGGCGAAGATGCAAAAAAATATCAGGAAAACGAAGTAAAAAGAAAAATCGTGGAGACCCAAAAATGAAAGAAAGAGATCAATATATAAAATTCGTTGAGTGGTCAGAAGAAGACAAATGTTACATTGGCTCGATTCCTGGCTGGATTGGTCAATGCTGCCACGGAGAAAATGAGGAAAAAGTTTACCATGAACTCTGCCAGATCGTAGATGAGTGGGTTGAAATATACAAAAACGAAGGTATACAACTGCCAACCCCCACAAACAAAAAATACTCAGGGAAATTTCAGTTAAGATTGGGGAGCGAATTACATAAAGTTCTATCCCTCAAGGCAATGCAGTCTGGAGATAGCCTAAACAACTTTTGCATTAAAGCAATAAAACAATCTTTAACGCCAGGACAGCACCAAAAGGGCTAACAAATTGTCTGGCATAGTCATCTTCCTCTTTCAGCTTCCTGCGAATAATTTTTCCGACAATAGAGGTCGGAATATTTTCACGAAATTCTATTTCTCTTCAGTAGTGTCCGGTTAAGGATTCGAAGTCTACGCTATCTGCAAGAGGGTTTGTGGGTTGTTTTCTGGAGCGTCATCCTGTAAATTTCTTAGTATTTCATAGTCTACGCTTACCTCTTAACATTTTCGTGTTTGATTTTTATCTGTCTTTGCGAGAAGCTCGTATGATAAAAATTGAATATGAACATGTTTGAAAATCAAGAAATTTGCAGTAAAAAGTGGAAAGGTAAGCGAGCTTGTGAGACTCCGTAGAGCAACCCACAAATCCGCACGCTACGTGTTGCATTTTTCCGACCACAGTCATTTTTCCCTTGACCATAGACAAAATATCATTTAAGTCTCGACTGCAGTCGAAATTATCAGGAGAATTACATGTCTATAAGAGAAGAAAAAAAACAAAAAACCAAGCAGGCCATAATGGACGCTGCAATTACACTTTTCAGCACCAATGGTTTTGAGAACACATCCATTGAAGAACTCGCTAAAGCTGCCGGCGTTGGTAAAGGCACAGTCTACGGATACTTTCAGACAAAAACAGAAATTCTCCATGCTTTTTGTGAATACGAACTGGATCAGATTCACAAAGAACTGGTAAAACAGGCAAACCCGAATGCACCAATCCTTGAGCAGGTGTTGACAATCTACATGACTGAATTCAACCATGTTACCCGTAATAAGGAATTTGGGCGGATTTTTATGCGCCAGACAGTTTTCCCGGATGAAAATGACGCGCAGGATCATCTTGAAATCGATGACAAATATTTCCAATTGTTATTTCCTATCCTGAAAAAAGCACAGGACAGAGGTGAGCTTCGAAAGAATATTGAGCTTCTTCATATCACCAGACATTTTTACGGTCTTTATATTCTTATTATGTCGTCCTGGTACACAGGGCGAATTCCGACCGAAGAGGTAAGTTCCGCACTCGAACTTATTTTCCGACAGGCACTGGAAGGATTACAGCCTCACTCCGATTCAAAATCAAAATAAAGAGCATTTTCATGGATAAGCAGCCTCCCCGTCCCTCCACAACACGAGCCGGAATTGTCTATTTTCTCTGGAACAATCTTCC
>JGI24023J19991_10000151_pt1 | contig 49153 bp, 36 predicted proteins | sample Cruoilmetagenom1_FD_19991 | JGI IMG/M metagenome (IMG submission 19991)
GGGCCGCGTCAGGACTTCGGCTGGAACCAGTCTCACTGGGATGCCGCCAAAAAGATCGCCAAACTGGACAATGTGAAAGTGGTCGAACAGGAAAACGTGCCTGAGACGGCTGAAGTCGAAAAGGTGATGCAAAGCATGATCCAGTTGGATGGTGCAAAGGTCATCATGGCAACCTCCTTTGGCTACTGGAAGAGCATCAAGAAGATGGCCAAGAAGTATCCGGATGTGCTGTTCACGCATATCGGCGCCATCTGGAAACCGGGCGATCCTGAAAACGTCATAGGCTATCGCGGTTATATGGAAGAGCCGCACTATCTGTGCGGCATCGCCGCCGGCCGGATGACAAAGAGCAACAAGATCGGCTTTATCGGATCCAAGCCGCTCTATTTCATCTTCAACAACTGCAACGGATTTATTCTGGGTGCCCGATCGGTAAATCCCAAAGTCAGCTGCAATGTTGTCATCACCGGCGAGTGGAACAACCCGGTCAAGGAGGCCGAGACCACCAACAGCCTCATCGATCAGGGCTGCGATGTCATCATCGCCAATGTTGACAGCTCCAAGGTTGCCATCGAGACCGCCGAACGCCGCGGCGTCTTCAGCTGCGGTTATCATTCCGATTGCAGCTCGCTTGCGCCCAAGGGGTTCCTGACAGGTGCTGAATGGAACTGGGCGTCGGCCGCCGACTTTGTCGAAGCGTGGCGGACGGGTGGAAAGTATCCGAATTTGCTGCGTGGTGGTTTCAAGAAAGACATGGTGGCGATCAGCCCGTTCGGCAATGCGCTTCCGCAAAATGTTCGTGAAGAAATCCTCAAAGCCAAGCAGGGTTTCATGGACGACAGCCTGAAACTCTACAAGGGACCGTTGAAGGACAACGAAGGCAAGATGATCCTCAATGACGGTCAGGTGATCGACAATGAGGATACGAAATTCAAGCTTGGCGTGCGCTTCTTCGTCGAGGGCGCCATCGGCAAAACCGGCCTGAACTAGGCACGGCTGCAACGGGGGAAGTCAAAAAAGCGCCGGCCCATGTCGAACACGGCTTTTTACCGGAGTCTGGAGGCGGTGGTTATCAACTCCGCCGCCTTCATTCTCACCTTGCTCGCCTTCGGCGTGTTCGTATCCCTGTTCGGCGTTAATCCGTTTGACGTCTATTACATTCTCTATCTCGGCGGCTTCGCCACGCAAATATCGATCGAGAGCACACTTACTCAAGCTGCCCCGCTGATGCTCACGGCCCTTTGCACCGCAATTCCGGCCCGCGCGGGCCTGTTGGTCATTGGTGGTGAAGGCGCGCTTGTGGTTGGCGGCGTTGCAACGGTTCTCGTCGGCGTTTGGCTGACAGACGTTCCTTTTGCAATCGGTGTTCCCATGATGGCGCTGGCCGGAGCCGCTGCCGGTGGCATTTGGATCGGTGCTGCTGGGGCCCTGCGCCAATATCGCGGCGTCAATGAAACTATCGCAACCTTGCTGATGAACTATATCGCGATCGCCACCATGAACCATCTGGTTTCCGGCCCGATGCGCGATTTCGATCAGGTACTCAAGGCATCGAGTTGGAGCATTCCCGAGCATCTGATGGTGGGGACACTGCCCGGGCTCGATGTCCATTGGGGCCTCGCCACCGGTATCGTGGTGTGTGTGGTTCTGTATGTGCTGATGCGGCGCACGACATTCGGGTTTGGCGTGGACGTTCTTGGCGGCAACCAGCGTGCGGCCCAGATGGCGGGCCTACCCATCAACAAGATGGTCATCCTGTGTTGCTTCATGGGCGGGGCCGCAGCCGGGCTCGCCGGCACGATGGAAGTCATCGCCGTACACGGCTTTGCCAGCGATTCCCTGGTTGTCGGATTTGGCTATGCAGGCATCCTGATCGCCTTTCTAGCGCGGCAGAACCCGCTTGCAATCATTCTCGTTGCCATTCTGCTTGGCGGTATCTCCGCCAGCGGCGGGCTCCTGCAAAGACGGTTTGATTTGCCCGACGCGACAACCTCCGTTCTGCAAGGCATGTTGTTCATAATCGTCCTGGCCAGCAACACGCTCTATGGCCGGATGCGCTTTCTCCAACCGAAGGAGGCTTGAAGAAATCCATGGACGCAGCTTCCGAACTTGGTTGGTGGGGCGTGCTGATCGCCGTTTTTGGTGGCGCAATCCGCGTCTCCACGCCGTATTTGTTCGTCAGCCTCGGCGAAACGCTGACTGAAAAAGGTGGCCGGGTGAACCTCGGGCTGGAAGGCATTCTGGTCATGGGGGCCATGAGCGGATACGCCACTGCGGTTGTGACCGGTGAGCCGTGGCTCGGCGTCCTGGTAGCCGGCTGCGCCGGTGCGGCCTTGGCGCTCCTGCACGCGCTGGTTTGCAATCTGCCCCGCGTCAACGATATCGCCGTTGGCATATCACTCTTTATATTCGGTACGGGGCTCGCATTCTTCCTCGGCAAGGCCTTCATAAATCCGACCGCGCCCCGTTTGCCGCATATTGAATTGGGTGCATGGAGCACATATCCGCAAATCCGGTCCGCATTGGAGATCAATGTGCTGTTCATCATCGGCGCAATCCTGGCGCCCGTGCTTGCCTGGAGTCTCAAGAATACGAAATGGGGCCTCGTATTGCGGACCGCCGGCGACAGCAGCGAGGCCACGCTTGCGCTTGGATACAATCTCAATTTCGTCCGTACACTTGGAACTGTGGTTGGCGGGTTCCTTTCAGGCGTCGGGGGGTCTTTTCTTTCACTCTATTATCCCGGTTCCTGGAACGAAGGGCTCTCAAGCGGGCAAGGATTGATGGCCGTGGCTCTCGTTATCTTCGCACGCTGGAACCCGATGCACTGTTTCTACGTCTCCCTACTGTTCGGCGGCGCAACGGCGATCGGCCCCGCGCTGCAGACGATCGGCATCACCTCGAACTACTATCTCTACGGGGCCGCACCCTATTTCCTGACGCTTGCTCTCCTGATCTACAGCTCGTCAACGAAGCACAGGCTCGCCGGAGCCCCTAACGAGGTGTCGATCAGCCGATGACAAAGAGCCCCCATAGCCAAGCCGCACCGCCCGATATCACGGTCACCAACATGACCAAGCGGTTTGGGTCGCTGGTTGCGCTCGATGAGGTTTCGATTCATTTCAAGCCTGGGACGGTTCACGCCCTGCTCGGCGAAAACGGTGCGGGCAAGAGCACGCTCGTCAAATGCATGATGGGCTACTACCACGCCGACGCAGGTTCAATCAGCGTGGATGGCACTGAACGTCGCATCTCCAACACCCGCGACGCCCATCGCTTCGGTCTAGGCATGGTCTACCAACATTTCACACTGGTTCCGAGCATGAGCGTTGCCGAAAACCTGGTGCTCGGCGAAGAGGGTCTTCCGGCAATCATCAACTGGAAAAAGAAGCTTAGCGCCCTTGAAGCTTTTTTGGACACCATGCCGTTCAGACTTGAGCTGGATCGAACCGCGGCAAGCCTGGCCGCCGGCGAGAAGCAGAAGCTTGAAATTCTCAAGCAGCTGTATCTTGGCAGCCGCTTTCTCATTCTCGACGAACCGACCAGCGTTCTCACCCCCGATGAGGCGGACGAGGTGCTGGGCCTGATGCGCCAGATGGCCGATGAAGACCGCATCTCCATACTGCTGATCACACACAAGCTGCGCGAGGTTGAGGCTTACGCAAGCGATGTGAGCGTGTTGCGCCACGGCCATCTCGCTGGTCAAGGCAAGGTGTCGGCCAAGAGCGAGGCGAGTCTCATCCGCTGGATGATCGGGCGGGAAAACGTGTCCAAACCGGCTGCGCGAAAAGAAACCAAAGTGGTGAGAACCGTACTTGAGGTCGAAGGGCTCACTGTTAACAACGACAAGGGCACAGTGGCGGTCGACCAGGCCAGCCTGTCGGTGTCTTCGGGGGAAATTGTCGGCATCGCCGGCGTCTCCGGAAATGGCCAGAGCGAGTTCGTGGAAACCCTTGCGGGACAACGCAGGGAAGAGGCGGGCGACATTCGCGTACAGGGATACCCGTACTCCCGCACTCGAGCCGAGATGATGGATTGGCACATCCATCTTTTGCCTGAAGAACCGCTCAACAATGGTTGTGTGCGGGAGATGACGGTTGCAGAAAACCTGGCTTTTCGAAACTTCGACCGCGAACCGAACTGTCGCGCCGGCATCTTCATCGATCGCGGCGCCATCCACCGGCAGGCGCGAAGGCTGATCGAACGATTTAACATCAAAACCCAGGGACCGGATGCGCGGATCGAGACACTGTCTGGTGGAAACATCCAGCGCACGGTTCTGGCGCGCGAGCTCTCCGACAACGTCCGGCTTCTAATCGTGCAGAACCCGTGTTTCGGTCTCGATCTGAAAGCGGTCGCGGAAATCCGCAACCGCATCATTGACGCCCGCAACAAGGGCGCGGCAGTTCTGCTGTTCAGCGAGGACCTGGACGAGATCCTTGAGTTGTCCGATCGGATCGCGGTGATATTTGAGGGTAAGCTCGTCTATGAAACGCTCGCTAGCGAGGCAGATGTTCATACGATCGGCCGGCATATGGCGAGCCACGCATGACGGAGATTGGGGATAGGTGGTGAACGTCTCATCCAGGCCCAGAATAGTTCAAGGCGGGCTCGTTCTCGATGTCGAGAAGTGCACAACTCGGCCTGCCGACTTGCTGATCGTGGGAGATACCATCACCGAAGTCGGCGAGAGCGGAATGGATGCCCCTGAAGATGCGGTCATCTTCGATGCGACTGACAGGCTCATCATACCAGGACTGGTCAATGCCCATACCCATGGCCACGGCAGCCTGGGCAAAGGCCTTGGCGACAAATGGTCACTAGAGCTTCTCCTGAACGCAAGCCCCTGGGCTGCCGCTGGTTTCACGCTTGAGGACAAACACACCGCCGCCCTTCTGAATGCGGCGGAGATGGTGCTCAAAGGCTGCACCGCGGCCTATGACATGTACATCGAGTTCCCTCACCCGAGCCTTGAAGGACTGACGGCTATCGGCAAGGCCTATTCGGAGTTAGGCGTACGCGTTGTCCTGGCGCCGATGATGGGCGACACCACGCTCTACAATGCCATTCCTGGCCTGCTCGATGCTCTGCCCGAGCCGCATCGGTCACACGTGGAAAAAATCCGTGCCACACCGCACGCCGAACATCTCGCCGCCTGTGGAGAAATGCTCGAGAACTGGCCATTTGACCGCGACCAGGTGCGCCCGGCGCTTGGGCCTACCATTCCGCTTCATTGCAGCGAAGATTTCATCCGTGGCTGCCGCAACATGGCGGAGGAATACGACGTGGGCGTGCAGATGCATCTGGGGGAGTCCAAGGTACAGGCCGTCTCCGGCATGAGGCGGTATGGCAAGACGCTGACTCACCATATTGACGAGCTTGGACTTTTGAACAGACGCTTCACCGGCGCACACTGTATCTGGCTCGACGGGGACGACATGAAGCGGCTGCGCGACAAAGGCGCGAACGTCGCACACAATCCGTCGAGCAATCTGCGCCTCGGTTCCGGTATCGCCCCGGCAAGGGAGTTGATCGAGCTGGGCGTGCCGATGGGCGTGGGAACCGACGGCTCCGTTTCCTCCGACAATCAAAACATGTTTGAGGCCATGCGCGCTGCCGCATTCGTCTCCCGCATCGTCACCCCAAACCCGGAAGACTGGCTTGGTACGTGGGACGTGCTACGGCTCGGCACGATGGGCGGTGCGGATGTTCTCGGATTTGGCGGTGTAATCGGCAAGGTGGCACCTGGATACAAAGCCGATATCGTTTTTCTCGATCTCGCAAATGTCAATTTTTTGCCGCTCAACGATGCCGCAAACCAGATCGTGAATTGCGAGGACTCAAGTGCAGTTCATTCGGTCATGATCGGCGGACGCATGGTGCTGGAAGACCGTCGTTTCGTCGATTTCGATTATGATGGTTTGCGCAAACGTGTGGCGCTCGCCACCGGACGGCTGCGCGAAGCAAATGCGGACTCGAGGGTCCGCATGGAAGCGATGGCTGAGTTTGTTTCACACCACTGTGTGGGATTGGCCTGCGAAAATTATCCCGTTTCCCGCCGCCTCGACCTGACCTCAGAGACTGCCTGAGGCGTGGCTTTTTCCCTCAATTGAGTGCTCGAGCATGAATTTTGTTGACTCGGAAAACTGCAAGTAAGAAAATGCTTACTTAAAGCTGGATTGCTAGGGATGCAATCTCGTCCCTATAAAATAATACTGCAGGCGAGCGGCCTGAAGGCAGGCCGTGGAAACTGTTTAGGAGATAGCTGCCGACACTGAAGCGGCTGCTGTCAAATGGACGTCCAGGGAGGAAAAGAAATGTTCACGAAAAACCTGATTTCTCGCCGCGGCTTGTTTGCCACGGTCGCGGCATCGTTTTTTGCGCTGGTGATGGGCTCAACCGTGCACGCTGCTGATCCGGTAAAGATCGGTCTGGTTGCAGCGCTCTCGGGCCAATCGGCAAAATCCGGCGAAGCAATTACCCGTGGCCTGACTGCGGCCATGGAAGAAATCAATGCTGCCGGCGGTGTTCTCGGCGGACGCAAGATCGAACTGATCCGGCGGGACGATGAATCCAATCCCGCCAAGGGTCAGATCGCAGCGCGGGAACTGATTTTCAAGGAAAAAGTGGCGGTGTTGTTCGGCGGACTTGACTCACCTGTCTCACTCGCCATCGTTCCGGTGGTCAACAAGGCCAAGATGCCCTTCATGGGCGTATGGGCAGCCGCCACGCCGATCACGCGCAATGGGGCAAACCCGAACTATGTATTCCGGGTTTCCGCTGTCGACGCCATCGTCGACCGCAGGCTGATGCAATACGCGAAAAAGACCTACGGCACCAAGAAGGCCGGTCTCATGCTGATCAACAACCCTTGGGGTGAATCCAACGAAAAGGGTTTGAAGGCGGCGAGCAAGGTCGAGAACGTAGAAATCGTCGGCATTGAGAAATTCGAAGGCAAGGATGTGGACGTGGTGCCCCAGCTTCTTCGCCTCAAGAATGCCGGTGCCGACACGCTGTTCCTCGTCGCAAACGCAGCACCGGGCGCGCAGATGATGAAATCGCTCGGCCGCATGGGCTGGGATGTACCGGTTGTATCGCACTGGGGAATCTCAGGCGGGCGCTTCCCGGAACTGGCCGGTAATATGGCGGAGAAGGTTCAGTTCATTCAGACCTACAGCTTTTTCGGCGAGCAGAATGAGCGGGGCAAGAAACTGTTGAAGAGCCTGATCGCCAAACATGACGATATCAAAGGACCAGAGGATGTTATCCCGCCCGTCGGCATTGCCAACGCCTATGACGCAATGCATCTGGTTGCCCTGGCCATAAACAAGGCCGGCAGCACGGACGGTGATGCGATCCGCAAGGCGCTTCTGTCGATCGAAAATTATGACGGCTTGATCAAGAACTACAAAAAGCCGTTCACCGACGACAACCATGACGCTTTGAATCACAACGACTACGTCATGGTCCGCTACTACGGCAAGAAGATCAAACCGGTAAATTAGTTCTTCCTCCCTCAGGCCGGGCAGCTCGATTCGTAGCAATATTTATGGGCAGCCCGGCCTCTTCAATTTGACCTCATGGTCAAAGAAAGTCTTCGGGACGGCAGAAGACGGCGGACATCATGCTTATCGTCTCATCCATAATTACCGGCCTTGGTCTCGGCAGTATGTACGGACTTCTGGCCCTGGGTTTCTACATCACCTATTCGGTGTCCCAGACCGTGAACTTCGCGCAAGGGTCATCAATGATGCTCGGCGCAGTGGTCTGCTACAGCTTCGCCGTAACCCTGGGCTGGCCATTGACCTTAGCCATTCTGGTCGCCCTGCTCGTCTGTGCGATGTGGGGATGGGTCGTGGAGCGGTTCGTGGTCCGCCCCTTTGCAAGCCGTGGATCTAATGCCTGGTTGATGGCAACGGTGGCTGCAGGGATCGTCCTTGAGAACGTTGTTCTGTTTACCTATGGCAAGGAGCCACGTTCGCTGCCTTCGCCTCTTGCGCAGGAGCCCATATTGATTGGCGAGCTCGGTGTCTATCCGCTGCAGCTCCTGATCCCCATTGTCGGCCTGGCGATTGCGTGCGGATTGCATATTGTCTCAAGGCGCACAAAGCTCGGCAAAGCTCAGCTCGCCGTGGTGCAAAATCCCGACGCTGCAAGACTGTTGGGCATCGATGTCCGTAAGGCGGTGGTCGGCGCATTCATCGTCTCCACCGTTTTTGCTGGAATTGCCGGCATCCTGATCGCGCCGCTGTTTAACGTGGCGTCTGACATGGGAACCCTGTTCGGCATCAAGGCTTTCGCTGTCGCCATAATTGGCGGCATCATGAGTCCATGGGGCGTCATGATCGCCGGTCTCGCCTATGGGGTCGTGGAAGCCCTGACAACTTCCATACTCGGTTCGGTTTACACCCATATCGTCACATTCGGCCTGGTGATCGTAGTGCTGGCGGTGATGCCCAACGGGCTGTTCGGCAGAGCGGAGGTCAAAAAGGTATGATCGCCGCGAAGTTTATTGTCTCACTGCTTCCCGGTGTTGCTGCTCTTGGATATGCCAGCATCGCAAACAGCTATGAACTCTACATCCTCGCCACCGTCGGCTTCTATGCCATGGTCGGTGTTGGGCTGAATGTTCTGCTCGGACTGACCGGCCAGGTGTCACTCGGACATGTCGGTTTCTATGCCATCGGCGCCTATGCGGTCGCCATCCTCACGACAAACGCAGGCGTTGATTTCTGGCCAGCCCTGCTATTTGCAATTGCACTGACCGGTGCCGTCGGTGTGCTTCTATCTATCCCAGCACTGCGGGTCACCGGTCCGTATCTGGCGATGATCACCATTGCGTTTGCCTTTATCGTCGAGCATGGCGCTGTCGAATGGCGCGAGCTGACGGGTGGTGCCAACGGCATGATGAACATTCCCCCGGTCAGCCTGGCGGGTGCGGAGTTCTCCGAACTGGCTACAGTATATCTGATCATCGCCCTGACGGGGCTAACGCTGTTTCTGTATTGGCGGTTTGCCGACAGCGCCTGGGGTCTCGCGATGCGGGCAGTGCGCGACTCCGAAGTTGCTGGCCAGTCCCTCGGACTCAATCCGGTGATGATACGCGCGACGGCGTTTGGACTCTCGGCCATGGCGGCAGGCCTTGCCGGTGGATTGTTTTCGCCCATCACGGCATTCGTGAGCCCCAGCTCCTTCTCGTTTTTTCAATCAATCCTGTTCCTTTTGGTCGTTATCATCGGTGGCAGCGGGACCGTATTCGGACCACTGCTCGGCGCCGTTATCGTCGTGCTACTGCCGGAATTTCTGTCCGACTTTGCGGAGTACCGATTGCTGTTTTTCGGCGGGCTGTTGCTGGTGGTCATGTGGTTGGCCCCGGCCGGTATCGTCGGCGCTATTTCGTCCTGGTTCAAAGAAGACAACCCGGACGCGACCCAGCCGAGCGATGCGGATGCACAGGACATTGAGGCATTTCTTAACCGGAAGGACGCCGCGACAACGCTCACCGTCAAGGATCTCGGCATCTCTTTCGGCGGCGTCCAGGCGGTCAAAAATTTCGACATCGCTGCAGTACCTGAAAAAATCACAAGCATCATCGGCCCCAACGGTGCCGGCAAGACTACCGCACTCAACATGATTGGCGGCTTTTACAAACCCGGCAGCGGAACTATTCGCCTGGGCAGCGTAGAATTGGCCGGCAAACCTTCTCATATGGTGTCGCGGGCCGGCGTGTCGCGGACCTACCAGACGACGCAATTGTTTGGTGATCTCACGGTATTGGAGAATCTTCTCGTCGCCCTCGGCCAGGGGCATCTCGGCGGCGTAAGATCGGCTCTGACCCATGTGCGCAACAACGCCGAAGCCTGTGCCCAGTGCCATAAGCTGCTCGCCTTTGTCGGTTACAAGGGCGGCGCTCAAACCCTGGCAAAGCACCTCGCCCATGTGGACAAGCGACTAGTCGAAATTGCCCGCGCCTTGGCGACCCAGCCTCGCGTCCTGCTTCTGGATGAACCGGCTGCGGGATTGAGCTCACAGGACACCGAATTGCTCATTCCGCTGCTGCGAAAAATCGCCAAGGCCGGCGTGATTGTCATACTGGTTGAGCACGATATGGGTCTGGTGATGAAAGTCTCTGACCACATTGTTGTACTGGATGCGGGTATGCCCATCGCCGAAGGCAAACCCGCAGCCATTCGCAAAAATAACAAGGTCCGCGAGGCCTATCTCGGCACCGGTGAGGTCATCGACCGTGCTCGAAAGAAGGCTCTGGGAAAAATCGACAGCATCATGTTGGACGCGATCAATTTGGGCGCCGGATATGGTGCGGCGCCGGTTCTCCAGGATGTAAACGTATCCGTTGGCAAGGGAGAATTCGTCGCTGTCCTCGGCGCCAATGGCGCTGGCAAATCCACATTGATGCGAGCATTGAGCGGACTGCACAGACCCATTGAGGGCAAGGTACTGTTCATCGGCGAAGAGATCGCAACATGGCACGCGCATCGGGTCGCCAGGGGCGGTCTGGTCCTGGTGCCGGAAGGACGTCAGGTGTTTCCCGAACTTAGTGTGGTCGACAATATCGGGCTTGGCGCCTACTGCCGCGATGATTTCAACGATGGCGTCGAAATTGAAGAGATGCTCAACAGGTTTCCCGCGCTGCACCGGCGCAAGGGAAGCCGCGCGGGTCTGCTGTCGGGTGGTGAGCAACAAATGCTGGCCATTGCCCGCGGTCTTGTTGCCCGGCCAAAAGTCATCATGCTCGACGAACCTTCACTGGGGCTGGCACCCGCGCTTATTGAAGATCTGTTTTCCGTGTTGGCGGAGTTGCGCGACGAAGGCCGAACAATTCTGCTCGTCGACCAAATGGCCGCGCTCGCGTTGTCGGTTGCGGATCGCGGCTACGTTCTCGAGTCAGGTCATATTGTTCACGAGGGTTCCGCTGATGGCCTGAAGAACGACAAGACCGTGGAGCAGGCTTATCTCGGTGGCGGCAGCTGATGGATTTGACGCTCAAGAATGCGACCTTGTTTGGCGAGTGCGATGAACGGCACGCTGATATCGGCATTTCCGGAGGCAAAATTGTCGCGATAGAATCCAGCCTTTCGGATGATGGCGAGACCATCGATGTCGGCGGGCGCCTGGCAGTTCCGGGGTTCGTTGAGTCGCATATTCATCTCGATAAGACGTGTATCCTGGACCGTTGCAGTTCCGATGAGGGAACTCTCGACGAGGCGATCCGGGAAGTCTCCGCCGCAAAGAAAGCCTTTACGGTAGAAGACATTCGCGAACGCGCGGTCCGCACATTGGAGAAGTCCGTTCTTCAGGGCACGACACGGATGCGCGCGCACCTTGAGGTTGATCCGGTCATCGGAATGAAGGGCATCGAAGCGGTGCTGCCGCTCATCGATGAATATTCATGGGCCATCGATCTTGAAATCTGCGTCTTTCCCCAAGAGGGGCTGCTCAACAATCCCGGCACCGATGAACTGATGATCGAGGCTCTGAGGCGCGGTGCCCGCGTTGTCGGCGGCTGCCCTTACACGGACACTGATCCGCGCGGTCAGATCGAACGGGTGTTTGAGATGGCGCGCGAGTTCGACGTGGATATCGACTTCCATCTCGACTTCGATACCAATCCTGAAGGTATGACGGTCGGCGATGTGTGTGATCTGACCGAGAAATGTGCCTATGGGGGCCGCGTCGCCATCGGGCATGTCAGCAAGCTCTCCGCACTGCCGAAGGAGAAATTTGCGGAGACCTCCACTCGTTTGGCCAATGCCGGTGTGGCGGTTACCGTACTGCCCTCAACGGACCTTTATCTCATGGGCGCGGACCGGGACCACGATATCGTGCGTGGTGTTGCGCCTGCGCATCGGCTCGTCGAGGGAGGAGTGAATTGCGCGTTGTCGACCAATAATGTGCTCAACCCCTTCACACCCTTTGGCGACTGTTCGATGGTCCGCATGGCCAATCTCTACGCCAATATCGCTCAGATCGGAACGGAGACAGGCCTTCGACAGTGCCTTGATTTGGTAACCCACCGCCCGGCCAGGCTCATGCGGATGGCGGACTATGGGATCCGTGTTGGCAACCCCGCCGATATCGTTGTTCTGGAGTGCCAGTCGGGTGTTTCCGCCGTTCAGGAACTCGCGGTTCCGCTTTACGGATTCAAGCGTGGAAGGCGGACCTTTAGCCGGGAAGCCGGCAGGCTTCATCGGCCGCAGGGAAAGGAAAACAAATGAGCGAAACCAAAGTCAATCAGTTCCTCAAGACGCCTGTAAAGGTCGTGAACATCGGACTTGAGGGGTTTGCCAAGGAACTTGAGCAACAGGGAGTAACGGTCGTCCAGGTGGACTGGGCGCCACCGGCCGGTGGAGATCCGAAGCTCGCCGACCTGTTGTCCAAACTCGGAACATAGTTGGACGCGCAGAGAACCACGATGAAACAAATCGAAGATGCCAATCAGGAAGCATTGCGCCGAATGCTGGCAGCAGACCCCGTTCTGGTCGATGTGCTTCCGGCGGCCCAGGTCATACCTGAACTCACGGATCGGATGATCCTGCACGCCGGCCCGCCCATAGATTGGGAACGAATGTGCGGACCGATGCAGGGTGCGGTAATGGGTATCGCGGTCTTCGAGGGCTGGGCACCCGATCTGGAAACGGCCGCAAACATGGCAGCGGAAGGTGCGTTCGAATTCCATCCCAACCACCATTTTGACGCTGTCGGTCCGATGACCGGCATGACCACGCTCAGCCAGCCGGTCATGATCGTCGAGAATCGCACTTTCGGAAACCGCGCCTACTGCACCATCAATGAAGGCTTGGGAAAGGTGATGCGGTTCGGCGGCAACGATGATGAAGTTCTCAAACGGCTGGCCTGGCTGCGTGATGTCCTCGGCCCGGCTATGGGGAAGGCCCTTGGTGCAGGAGATGGCCTACCACTCAAAAGTCTTGTCGCCCGCGGCCTCTCGATGGGCGACGAAATGCATCAGCGAAACGTTGCGTGTTCGGGGCTGACCCTGCGGGGGCTGTCTCCCGCCATGGCGGAAACCGCGAATGACACCCACGACCTTGCCGAGGCACTGGCTTTTGTTGCCGGCAACGACCAATTCTTTCTCAACATCGCCATGGCGATGGGCAAAGCAATCATGGACCCGGTTCGCGGTATCGAGGGATCAAGCCTCGTCACGGCGATGTCCCGCAATGGCACCGATTTCGGCATCCGGGTCAGCGGGACAGGAGATACGTGGTTCACGGCGCCGGTGGAAATGCCGGAAGGACTGTATTTCCCCGGATTTACGGAAAAAGACGCAAACCCGGATATGGGCGACTCAACCATCGTGGAAACGATTGGCCTTGGTGGGTTTGCCATGGGTGCAGCACCCGCTGTTGCAGGCTTTGTGGGGGCAGGCGCGGCATCGGGCGCGGCCAATTTCACACGCACCATGGGTGAGATCACGGTTGGCGAAAATCCGGAATGGACTATTCCCGCGCTCGACTATCTGGGCGTGCCGACAGGCATCGACATCCGCCTTGTTGTCGAAACCGGACTGGCACCGTCCATCAACACCGGGATTGCCCACAAAGAGCCAGGCGTTGGGCAAGTGGGTGCAGGCGTTGTGCGTGCGCCAATGGGCTGTTTTAGACAGGCTCTTGAAACATTCGCCGAAAGCGTAGGTGTGTCATGAGTAAGGTCATCATCAATGACGTGCGCCGGGGGTTTTATCTCGACTCTGTTGCGCTCATGCGATTCTCGCGCACCATCGCCGAGCTTGAGGGCGTGGACGAAGCGGCCCTTATGATGGGCACCCCTGCCAACCGCCAGATCATGAGCGATGCGGGATTACTCGATGACGCAGGACGCGCGGCCGAGGGCGGTGATCTGGTGATCGGCATTCGTGCCCGAGACCAGAAAAGCGCCGACCAGGCTCTGGCCGAATCCAGAGCAATGCTGGATCAGCCAACGGCTCGCGGTGCTGACGCCGCCGCCTGGCATCCCCGAACGCTGCGCGCGGCGCTCAAGCTGGAGCCGGACGCCGATCTGGCCCTCATTTCAGTCCCGGGAGATTTTGCGATCGCTGAGGCACGCAAAGCGATCCGGCGCGGCCTGCACGCGATGATTTTCAGCGACAATGTCGATATCCGCGACGAGGTCGCTCTGAAGCAAGAGGCCCAGGAACTTGGGCTTCTTGTGATGGGTCCCGATTGCGGTACGGCAATCATAAACGGGACCCCAATGGCATTTGCCAACAGGGTAACCCAAGGAACTATCGGGATCGTTGGCGCCTCTGGGACAGGGACACAGGAGGTCTCCTGTCTTGTCAGTCAGTATGGCGGCGGCATTTCGCACGCGATTGGCGTCGGCGGACGGGATTTGACGCCGGAAGTTGGTGCCATCTCCACCCTGATGGCAATTGATGCTCTGGATGGGGATGCGGCGACTGAGCATATCGTGCTGGTGTCAAAACCGCCGAAGCCCGGCGTCGCGGCAAAAGTCCTGGATCGCATTGCGAAAAGCAAAAAACCAGCCACGGTGTGTTTCATTGGTGCCGAAGAAAGCCCAATGCCGACCAACGTAACCCAGGTGTTTACTCTAAAGGAGGCCGCCAGGTCGGCGCTCGCACTGGATGCCGGTGATGCCGATTTGGCAGCAATTCATGTGCCATCGCATCGCACTCGCGTGGAGGGCCTTTTCTCAGGCGGAACGCTCTGCGCGGAAGCTCAATTCATTTTCCACGCCGCCGATGAGCCAGTGGCTTCCAACGCACCTGTCCCCGGTGTTCCAGTTCTGGGAAAGACCGCGAACGGGCATTTGATGCTCGATCTGGGTGCGGATGAATATACCCGCGGCAAACCGCATCCCATGATCGACCCAAGCGTCCGCGACGAGATCTTGATTGACGCTCTTAAAAATGAGGAGGTCGGCGTAATTTTGGCCGACGTGGTCATTGGATTTGGCGCGCATGAGGATCCGGCCGGTCATTTCACGAATGTGTTGCAGGAACATCATACGGAAGATGGTCCAGCAATCGTCGCCTCAGTGACGGGAACCGAGGAGGACCCGCAAGTCCGCTCAGCACAAATGGCGAAACTCGAAACGGCGGGCGTTCATGTCGCCCCCACGAATGCGGACGCCGCCCGATGGGCCCTCTCGGCCATTCGGTCCCGGGGCTGATGGTGCGCCATGCTGTCTTCATTCGACATTCCAGACAAGGTTCTTGTTGCTATTGGCGGGAACGCCACACACCCGGAAGACATTGAAGGAACATCGCAGGAGCAGAAGGCGATAGCGGCGAGCACAGCCGACGCCCTGTTGCCTTTGGCGATGCTCGACAACGAACTGATCGTTACCCACGGCAACGGTCCCGTCGTCGGCAAGATACTGATGCGCCAGGCGCTGACGCGCGACACGATCGCCCCCATGCCTTTGGATATCTGCGTCGCGCATTCTCAGGGCGGTATCGCCTACCTTCTGATGCAGGCCATGGAAAATGCGCTCCGTGAGGCTGACAGCGGTCGCCATGTGGCGTGTCTGCTGACACAGGTCGAAGTCGATCCGGACGATCCCGCCTTCGACGATCCGAGCAAACCAATCGGAGCATTTTACGACGCCGAAGAAGCGCAGCGGATAAATGCAGAGCTGGGCTGGCGGATGAAGGAGGACTCCGGGCGTGGATGGCGCCACGTGGTGCCTTCACCGATGCCCCGCCATGTTTGCGATATCTCGCTCATTCAGGTCCTGTCGCGGCGTGGCACCGTCGTGATCTCCGGTGGTGGTGGAGGTATTCCGGTCATACGCGGTCCCAAGGGCGTGCGACACGGCGTTCAGGCGGTGATCGACAAGGACCTTACTTCCGCGCATATGGCCAATGTGCTCGGCATCGAAGTGCTAATGATCCTGACGGCTGTGCCAAAAGTCGCGATCAACTTCGGAACGCCCGAGCAGAAGGATCTGGAGCAGGTGACAATGCGTGAGCTGCGGGAGTTGCAGGCGGAAGGACATTTCCCCCCGGGAAGCATGGGACCGAAGATTGACGCAGCACTTCGCTTTTTGGAGGGGGGTGGACAGCGGGTCATCATCGCGCAGCTTGAAGAGGCTATGCTGGCCTTGCGTGGTGAAACCGGAACCCATGTGGTGGCGGGTGATGCATAGGCATCCAGGGCACTTTCGTTTCCCTGTTCACCTGTCCGGCAGTGCCGCCTCGCGAGCATTGAGAGGCGTACAGAATGGCCAGGTTGCCGCGGTATTCTGCTCCAGTTTCTATGTGGAGACGATCACTGGTTTCGTCTGCATTGGCAACGAAACACTCGAACCGGCACCGTTGAACCTGATCACTGATGCGCCGGCCGGGACCGACTGGTCAGCAAGCGGTGTGCGGCACGGTGAGCAAGTAAATGTTTCTTCAATGTCCATCGACATTGGCCAGCGGTTTTCATTTCCCTTGTCCGGTACGACCGGCTGGCAGCCCGACCCGCCACCGAAGGCCTGGAAATTCGCTGATCTGAAACAAGGGCTGGATGCTTTTCGGGGGGCGACGACAGAGCGAGTACCGCGCGAAGGGTTGGGGCATTTCCTCCATGCAACCTCTCGTTCAGAAAATGATGATCCCGTCACCAGACGTGCACAAGGGCCGATTTTGGAGGCGCAGCAATGGCTGACTGCGTCGATGACCACACCAGACAAGAGATGGCCTGACCCCCATTGGGTTCACCCCCTGATAGGCTTGGGGCCCGGACTGACGCCTTCTGGCGATGATTTTATTTCCGGCATGATGATCGCTTTGCATTATTTGGAGCAGTCGGACGTCCGCCAAAGCGTATGGAAGCTGGCCAGTGGGCGCACTAAGGATGTCACCACTCCAATATCGTATGCACACCTGGAAGCGGCATCACGAGGGGAAGGAAGCCGGGGCATTCATCAAGCCCTGACAGCCATGATGACAGGACAAACAGCAGCCATCGAAGACCTCATGAAGGGCATTGACCACATCGGACACACGTCCGGCTGGGATGCGATTGCCGGAGCTGTAACAGTTTTCGACGCCAGGCTTTGCTCGCATCGTCCACATTTGTCGCAAGAAGCGACAGCGGAAACATCCTATTACTCCGCCGTCCGGTAAGGGCTGCAGACGGAAATAGAGTTTTGGCCGAAATCTCTACTTGCTGACGGTGATCGAGCGCCGGAACAGCATCAGGCTCAAGGTGAAGAAAACGGCGCCCAGCCCCGCAACTTTCAGAAAGTCCAGCCAGACGATATCGAAGCCCGCACCGCGGAACACGATGGCCTGCGCGAAGGCCATATAGTGGCGCGACGGCAGAAGCCATGTGAAGGGCTGCACGATCTCGGGCTGGCTTTCGATCGGGCTGATGCCGCCCGACAACATCATTATCGGCATGATGACCATCAGCATCAACAGCGCGAACTGGGCCATGGTCTTGGCAACGGTGCCAAGGAAAATACCGATTGCGGCGGCGGCAAACAGATAGATGACGGTGCCTGAAAGAAGCAGGACCTTGGAGCCGGCGATCGGCACGTCGAGGATGCCCTGGATGACGATGTTCATCGACAGGATGAACGCGACGAGGATGACCAGCCCGTTCGCCCAGACCTTGGACATGGCGATCTGGAACGATGTCAACGGCATCACCAGAAGATGTTCGATCGTGCCGTGTTCGCGCTCGCGTATTAGTGCCGCTCCGGTTAGCAGAATCGTCAGCAGGGAAATCTGGTCGAGCATCGAGACAATGGCGGTGAACCAAGCCTGCGTTCCGTTGGGATTGAAGGCGCGGCGGATGACCAAGCTCACCGGTTCAACCGTCTCGATGTCGGACCGGCGGGCGAAATGGTTCACCTCATCCCTCAGGATGCTCTGGATGTACTGGGCGCCGATATTGGCCTGGTTGACGGCGGTCGCGTCGATATTAAGCTGGATCGTCGGTTGGCGTCCGCGTCTTACGTCCGCCTCGAAGTCAGGCGGAATCACCACGACGAAGATGTAGCGGTTCTGGTCCATCGCATGATCGACCTCGGACGCCTTGATCACCTCCGGCACCTTGAAGAAGGGCGGGTAAAACGCGTTGCGCAGTTTGGCAGACAGAGCGGAATGATCCTCGTCGACAAAGGCGATTGAGGCGTTGTTGACGGTTTCGCCGATCCCGCGTGCGCGTTCGGTGATCGCGAAGCTGAAGGACCAGACGATCAGGGCAACCATGATGACGTCGCGAAAGACGCTGCGCAGCTCCTTGGTGCCGAGCCAGAAGATGTTGATCCAGGTCCGCATCGCCTATAGCTCCTGCTTGCGCAGAAGCGCTGCGGCCACGGCGGTGAACACCGGGATGAAAGCGGCCAGCGCGATCAGGTCGGGCACGAGTTTGCGAAACCCGAGTCCTTTGGTGAAGGCACCCACGCTCAGATGCATGTAATAGGTCGTCGGCCACAGAGTGCCCATGATCCGGGCCGCGCCTTCGAGCGTCGATACGGGCTGGATCATGCCGGAAAACTGGATGGTCGGCAGCAGGGACAGGATGGCCGTGGCGAACACCGCCGCCACCTGGCTCTTGGTGAGCGTGGAAATCAGCAGGCCGTAGCCGGTCGATGCGGCGAGATAGAGGAACGCGCCGAGCGTGAGGGTCGCGATGCTGCCCTTGAGCGGCACCTGCAGCACAAAGACGACCAGCAATGTCAGCACGACGAAATTCACCATGCCGATGGCGATATAGGGAAACTGCTTGCCGAGCAGAAACTCCAGCCGACTTGTCGGCGTGACATAGAAGTTGGTGATGGTGCCGATTTCTTTCTCGCGCGCGATGCTGACGGCCATCAGGATCGCAGGGAACAACAAGAGCAGCATTGCCTGGATGGACGGTCCCATGGCGTAGATGCTTTCAAAAGACGGATTGTAGCGGTAGCGGGGCTCGATGATGGCGTGCCGCCCGGCTGCGGCATCGCGGCCCTTGTCCCGGGCTACGTCTGACAGGAACAGATTGTGCCCGCCCGCCACATAGCCTTCGATGGTTCCCGCGCGCATTGTATTCGCGCCGTCGATCCACGCCGAGACCTGGGGATTGGCTGATTTCGCCAGATCGCGCCCGAAACCGGGCGGGATCTCTATCGCCAGCGTGACGTCGCCTGATTTCAGGCGGTTCTCCAGTTCATCCTTGCTCCGGATCTCCGGCCGTTCGATGAAATAACGCGATCCGGAATAGTTGCGCAGATAGGCGCGGCTTGCCGGCGTCTGGTCGAGATCGAGCGCGGCGAAGGTCAGGTCGTCGACATCATGGCTGATGCCAAACGCCATGATCACGAGAAGAACCATGGTGCCGAGGAAGGCGAAAGCGAGCCGGACCGGATCGCGCAGAACCTCCATCATCTCGCGATAGCTGAAGGCCAGCGCGCGCGCCGGGCGAAATGCCCAATGTCCAAACTCTCCCGGCTCGCGACCGGCGGTCGGCTGATCGGGTGTTTCCCGCAAGGCTTCAAGAGCATCCGTCTCTGTTTGCTCCTCTCCGCCCATGGCACCCTCGATGTAGCCGATGAACGCTTCTTCCAGACTGGCCACCTTGCTCTCGCGGATCAGATCCTTCGGCGTATCGTATACGAGAACCTTGCCCGCATGCATGAGAGAGATGCGGTCACAGCGCATCGCCTCGTTCATGAAGTGGGTCGAAATGAAGATGGTGACGCCCTCCTCGCGCGAAAGGGCGATGAGCAATTCCCAGAACTCATCGCGCGCGAGCGGGTCGACCCCCGACGTCGGTTCATCGAGGATCAGCATCTCGGGTTCATGAATGATCGCCACCGCGAGGGACAGGCGCTGGCGCATGCCGAGCGGTAGGGATTCCGCCAATGCGTCCATGTCGGCGCGCAGACCAAACCGCTCGACCAGCTCATCGATGCGTTTTTCCGCATGGTCGGGCTCGAGATGGAACAGCCGCGCGTGCAGTTTCAGGTTCTGCGCCACGGTCAGCTCGCCATACAGCGAGAAGGATTGCGACATGAAGCCGACGCGCTTGCGCGTTTCCAGATCGTTGGCGTCGGCGCGCTTGCCGAACAGGAAGGCCTCCCCCGCCGATGCCGGAAGCAGTCCGGTCAGCATCTTCATGGTCGTGGTCTTGCCGCAGCCGTTTGAGCCGAGAAATCCGAAGATCTCGCCGCGCTGGATTTCAAAGCTCACATCGTCGACGGCGACAAAATCCCCGAACTTGCGCGTCAGGCCCTTGGCGACGATGGCGGGTTCCCCGTCGCGGCTTTTGAACGGCGGAATGCGCAGAGGTCCCTTCCCGGCAGCCTTCGTGTCCAGCATCAGGCGCACAAAGGCGGTTTCTATATCCTTGCTCTTTGTCCTGGATTTCAGTTCTGCGGGTGTACCCGTCGCGAGGACGCGCCCCCCGTCCATCGCAACCAGCCAGTCAAACGCTTTCGCCTCGTCCATATAGGCGGTCGAGACGAGCACGCTCATGGCCGGTCTTTCGGCTCGTATGGCGTCGATCAGCTCCCAGAACTGCCGCCGCGAAAGAGGATCCACGCCGGTTGTCGGCTCGTCGAGAATGAGGAAGTCGGGGTCGTGGATCAGCGCGCAGCACAGACCCAGTTTCTGTTTCATGCCGCCCGAGAGTTTGCCCGCGGGCCGGTCGAGAAACGGGTTCAGGCCGGTTGCCTTGGTCAGCCGGTCGATCCGCGCCTTGCGCTCGGCGGCGCCTTGGCCAAACAGTTTGCCGAAAAAATCCAGATTCTCGGCGATGCTCAGCTCCTGGTAGAGGTTCTTGCCGAGCCCCTGGGGCATATAGGCAATGCGCGGACCGACACGCATACGCTCGCGTGACGTCGCCATATCGGCGCCAAGCACCAAGAGCCGGCCGGTCTGGAGTTTTCGTGCACCCGCGAGCAGGCCGAGCAGCGTCGATTTGCCGACGCCGTCCGGACCCAGCAGTCCGACCATTTGCCCTGCGGGAATGTCGAGAGAGACGTCTTCGAGCGCACGCACATCCTTGTAGACATGCGTCACGTCCTCGATGCGGGCGACGGGCTGGTTGGGCGTCTGCACGAACTGCGCCTCTTGCTATTTTGCGCTCGTTGGCTGGGCCGCATCTGCCGGCAGTTTCTGCAGGAACGCCGGCCATTCGGGCTTCGGGTCTTCACCAAGCATGACATAGGCGACACCCCGCACACCGGTCTTAACCTTGTCGATATGCTTGAGCACCAGATCCTGCGGCACTCGCACCTTGACGCGGAACATGAGCTTTTCACGTTCGCTCGGCGTCTCGACCTGTTTCGGCGTGAACTGCGATTCCGGAGACACAAAGCTCACCGTTGCCGGTATGGCGAAATCGAGAATGTCGAGCTTGATGCGCGCTTCGCTACCAATGCTTACGCGGTGCGCCTGCGCAGCAGGCAAAAATATTTCCATGTAAATGTCACCCAGATTTACGAGCGTCAGCACCTTTCCGCCCGCGCCGAGCACCTCTCCGGGCTCCGCCAGGCGATACAGAATCCTGCCGATAACAGGCGAGACGAGAACGCTGTCGTCAATTTGCGTGTTGATTTCCTGTGCCGTGGCCTGCGCCGCGTCGACGCCGCGCTGCCGGGACACCAGCTCCGCCTTTGCCGCAGCCAGGGTTGCTTTCGCGACATCCCGGGTGCTCAAACGGTTGTCGTAGGTTTCCTTGCTTGTATGGCCCTGCGCAACCAGACGACTGGCGCGATCAAGCTCCTGTTCCGCCAGGATGAGCTGGGCCCTGGAATGAGCGATGGAGGCCTCTGCGGCGGCAACCTGACTTTCGGCGCTGGCGATATCCGCCTGCGCCCTGAGAAGCTGCGCCCTGAGCTGCGCCGTATCGATGGTCGCAACCTTCTCACTGGGCTTCACGAGATCGCCCTCCTTGACGAAAACCGCCTGCACGCGGCCCGGAATCTTGGTGGAGATATCAACCTGCACGGCCTCGATCCGGCCGTTGCCGAATGCGATGCCGTCGGGCAGACGTGAATTGAGCCGATCCTGCCAATAGATAAAGCCCCCGGACGCAACAACAATCACCATGACAGCCACAATGATCCATGCTCGAACGATCATAACGTCACTCTCCGAGTAGACGGCCAAACCGGCGCGACATGTAGATGTCGTTTTGCGCGCTTTCTCCGGTTGCATCTATTGCATCGCACAATCCAATGTTGGAATGCGGCAAAGAACCGAGATATGTTTTGATCTATGTCATGCTGCGGCGCAATATCAATGACTATATTTCGGGTATCGACGAAATGCGGCACGGTGATTGACGGGCGAAATACTGACTGGAATGCCGCGTCCATGCTCTCCAGCAAGAGCTGTCACCCAGTGCATGGAGACCAGAAAAAAGAGTTCGACCCATGGGCAATCAGCGCGTGAAGGGGCCACGACAACGTACCGTTAAGAATGCGACTGCCGCGACAAAGAACGGTTCATCGGGTCGTGTGCCGCATAACAGTCTGCCTGAGCGAAAGGCGGTGGCCAGCAAAACCGGCGCGCAACAGAGTTCAATGCCTCTCCCCGCGCCACGACCATTTCCAGAGCGGGATTCCTATACCGTCTCGGCGCTGGCTGATGTCCTCAACCGCTCCACCCATGCAGCCTTGGCACGTTTCACGATGGGGCTTTCGCCAGCCGCTTTGGCCGCGGCGTATTTTGACTGGCTGATCCACCTGACCTCTGCACCGGGCAAGCAGGCGCAGCTGGTCGAAAAGGCATGGCGTAAGTGGATTCGGCTGGTCACATATACCGGACACTGCGCAATGAAGCCCGGCCATACAGGCCGCTGCATAGAACCGCTGCCTCAGGACAAGCGCTTCGAAGGCGAAGCATGGCAGCGCCAGCCGTTCAATTTTTTCTATCAGACGTTTCTGTTTCAACAGCAATGGTGGCACAACGCGACGACCAGCGTTCCCGGCGTGACGCGTCAACATGAGCGCGAGCTGGAATTTACCGCCCGCCAGCTGCTGGACATATTCGCGCCATCAAACTTCCTCGCCACCAACCCTGAGGTGCTGGAAAAAACCCAGGCCGAGGGCGGCATGAATCTGGTGCGCGGTTTTCAGAATTTTCTTGAGGACTGGGAACACGCTGCGAGCGGCAAGAGACCCATCGGGGCCGAACAGTTCGTCCCCGGCGAGAGCGTGGCAATCACGCAGGGAAAAGTCGTCTACCACAACCGGCTGATCGAATTGATCCAATATGCACCGGCGACCGAAAATGTACGCCCCGAGCCATTGCTGATCGTGCCTGCGTGGATCATGAAGTACTACATCCTCGATCTCTCAGCAGAGAACTCGCTGGTCAAATATCTGGTGGATCAGGGCTTTACGGTCTTCATGATCTCCTGGAAAAACCCGGGGCCCGAGGACCGCGATCTCACCTTGGAGGATTATCGCAACCTGGGTGTCGGCGCGGCATTGGAGGCAATCGCCTCCATCGTGCCTGATCGCGACATCCACGGCGTAGGCTATTGTTTGGGGGGCACGTTGCTCGCCATCGCGGCGGCGGCCCTGGCCCGCAATGGCGACAACAGGTTCAAGACGTTGACCTTTCTTGCCACCCAGGTTGATTTCGAGGAACCCGGGGAACTCGAACTCTTCATTGATGAAAGCCAGCTTCGGTTTCTGGAAGACATGATGTGGGAACAGGGCTTTCTCGACACCAGGCAGATGGCTGGAGCCTTCCAGTTACTCCGGTCCAACGACCTGATCTGGTCACGCGTGATCCATGACTACCTGATGGGCGAGCGGCGTCCGATGAACGATCTTATGGCGTGGAACGCAGATGCGACCCGCCTGCCGTATGCGATGCACTCGGAATATCTTCGAAAGCTGTTTCTCAATAATGATCTCTCGGAGGGCCGATACGTGATCGACGGGCGCCCGATCACGATTTCCGATATTCGCGCACCGATATTTTCCGTGGCAACGCTCAAGGATCATGTTGCACCGTGGCGCTCGGTCTACAAGATTCATCTGCTGGCAGACACGGATGTCACATTTCTGCTGACCAGCGGAGGACATAATGCCGGCATTGTGTCTGAGCCTGGTCATCCACGCCGGAGCTACCGGATGAGCACCGCGGCCAAAAACGAGTTCTATACCGATCCGGAAAGCTGGCTCAGCGACAAGCCGGAGGTTGACGGTTCTTGGTGGCCCGCATGGAAGGACTGGCTTGAGAAGCATTCTGGTGAAAACGCCAAACCACCGCAAATGGGAAACCCCGGCACAGAGTATGTCCCGGCCGCAGATGCGCCCGGCTCCTACATCCTGCAGAGCTGACCGCAAGGGTCAGCGCGTGTATCCTCACCTGATGAGCACTCAGCAATGACAACGCGCAATCTGAACTGTTTTTTCGAGCCGAAATCCGTTGCCCTGATTGGCGCAAGCAGTCAGGCCGGGTCCGTCGGGGCCGTGCTGGTGCAAAATCTTGTCCGCGGCAATCTTGATGCGCCTGTCTTTCCCGTCAATCCTCGACGGGAGCACGTCTTTGCCCTGCCCGCCTATCGCGATGTCGCTAGCCTGCCGCAGACACCGGACCTGGCAATCATTGCGACGCCCCCGCGAACCATTCCTGGCATCATCAAGGAACTCGGGGAGAAAGGCACGAAGGCGGCCGTTGTCATCAGTGCAGGCTTTTCGGATGGCGGGGCGCAAGGGCAAGATCTTAAACAAGAGATGCTGGATAACGCGCGGCCTCATTTGCTGCGCGTCATTGGCCCGAATTGTCTCGGCATTATGGCGCCGCCCATCGGCCTCAACGCAAGTTTCGCGAAAATGGAAGCGCTGGACGGCCGGCTGGCATTTGTCACCCAGTCCGGTGCCGTTGCCACGGCGGTCGTTGACTGGGCGCACGAGCGCGGCATCGGATTTTCCCACATGGTCTCGCTGGGAGACATGTCCGACGTCGACTTTGGCGACATGCTCGACTATCTGGCAACCGACCGCAAAGCGCGCGCCGTTCTGCTTTACATCGAAGCTGTCACCGATGCCCGCAAGTTCATGTCTGCGGCCCGCGCAGCCTCCCGCGCCAAGCCTGTCATTGTCGTGAAGGTCGGGCGCTCCGAGGCCGGCGCCAGAGCTGCGGCATCGCATACGGGTTCGATGGCCGGTTCCGACGAGGTTTACGAAGCAGCGTTCCGGCGCGCGGGCGTGCTTCGCGTATCGACGCTGGATGAGCTTTTTGATGCGGCAGAAACACTGAGCAAGATCACCGTGCCTGCCGGCGAACGGCTCGCTATTTTGACGAATGGCGGCGGTGCTGGTGTGCTGGCCACGGATTCCCTCGCCCTTCAGGGTGGCCGGCTGGCTGAACTGGGGCCTGAGACGCTCGCTGAACTGGACAAGGTCCTGCCCGCAAACTGGTCGCATGGAAACCCGGTGGACATCATCGGCGATGCACCCGCCAAACGGTACGAGGATAGTCTCAAGGTGCTGCTTGAAGACGACGAGACGGACGCGGTCCTGGTTCTGTCCTGCCCTACGGCAATGGCATCCGGCACGCTCGCGGCAGAGGCGGTCATCGAAACCGCAAAGGCTCAAAAACAAGTACCGGTACTGACGAACTGGCTCGGCGGCGCGTCCGTGGAGGGCGCTCGAAAGCTTTTCTCCGAACAGCAGATTCCGACCTACGACACACCGCACGATGCGGTGCGCGCCTTTATGCATCTCGTCAACTACCGCAGAAGCCAGATATCGCTGATGGAGACGCCGCCCTCAATCCCGGTCGAGTTCGCACCGGACACAGAAAAGGCGCAAGCGATCATAAAGAGCGTGCTTGAGGAGGGCCGAGAGTTGCTCACGGAACCTGAGGCGAAGAAGGTGCTGCAGGCTTACGAAATCCCGTCTACGCCGACGAAGATCGCGAAGACGCCTGAGGAGGCTCGCGCGCTTGCGGCCGAATTCAGCGGGTCTGTCGTACTCAAGATCCTCTCTCGGGACATCTCGCACAAATCGGATGTGGGCGGTGTTGTGCTCGACCTTCAAACGCCCCACGATGTTGAACGTGCGGCCGCCGACATGCTGGAACGGGTGGCCAATGTAGCACCTGATGCACGTATTGACGGCATCATGGTTCAGGAGATGATCACGCGCCGTGGTGCCTACGAGCTGATTGTCGGCATGAGCGAAGACGCCCAGTTTGGCCCGACTGTTCTGTTCGGCCAGGGCGGAACAGGGGTGGAGCTGTTCGGCGATACGGTGCTTGGCCTGCCGCCGCTCAATCTACGCCTTGCGCGTGAGATGATCGAGTCCACGCGGATTTACAAGCTCCTGAAGGGGTATCGCCACCGTCCGCCAATTGACCTGCAGGCGTTGGAACTTGTTCTGGTCAAGGTCTCGCAGCTGGTGATCGACATCGGCGAGATCAAGGAACTCGATATCAACCCGCTGCTCGCTGATCAGGATGGCGTGGCAGCTCTCGATGCGCGTATCCGGGTCGCACCCTATGACGGCAATCCGCACCTGCGGTTGGCGATCAAGCCTTACCCAAAGGAGCTCGAGCAGACAGTTAAGCTGAAAGACGGGCGGGAACTCCTGGTCCGCCCGATCAAGGCGGAGGACGAACCTGCTCTGCGTGCGGGCTTCGCCAAATTGACACCGGAGGAGATCAAGCGGCGCTTCTTTGTCCCGATGAAGACGCTAGATCACCCCATGGCCGCCCGGCTCAGCCAGATCAACTATGACCGCGAAATGGCGCTGCTTCTCACCAGTCCGGGCGCGCCAGGCAAGGCCGAAATCTATGGCGTTGCGCGTATCTCCTCCGACCCGAACAATGAGCGCGCCGAGTATGCATTGATCGTGCGGAACGAATTGACCGGACAGGGCCTTGGGACACTTTTGCTCAAAAGCATCCTTGTCTATGCCGGGGCACGCGGCATTCAGGAGGTCTTCGGGAGTGTTCTGCGTGAAAACCGCCCTATGCTGCAGCTTTGCGAGAAACTCGGGTTCGCTTTCGGCCATGACCCCGACGATGGGTCGATCGTCATGACATCAATGTCGCTGCGCTCGTCGTAGTTCGCTATACACGCGTTGGCAGGCAGGTTTCGCGCTGCGGACATCTCCGCTCGACACCATCGAACAAACACCGAAAGAATGCCGCCATGTGAAGGAGAAACCGCAAGGTTGAGCCTTCATGTCCAACGCGGGCACAACGCTATTCGTCAAATCTTCGGCAAAAGGGTTGCAAGGCGTCGCACATCATCGGATACTAGTTGTTCTAATAATAGAACAACCATATCAATTATGATTTCCGGTGCTAACGATCAGCTACAGCACCTGCCAAGTCGACAACACTCTGGAATGACCGAAAACAGTCATGGGGCCATTCGATTTTCCAACCGAGATAGACGATCAGGCGGTGTATCGCAGCACCGTCGCGCTGCTTGGCGAGAACGGTGTGACTCTGCCGACATTCGCGCAGCTTGCGGACCCGTTCACCCTGCCTGAACCTCTGCGCGCAAATCTCACCTCAATCGATGCCGACGCGGCGGATCCGGCGAACTTGTTCCGCGTGCATTGGTACAATTCACCGGACGGCAAAGGGTTTATGCGCACCCCGGCTCATGTGGTGTTGCCCCAATCGCTCACCGGCGTCCCTGCAAAAATTGTCGTTGCACTGGGTGCGCATTTTCCGATGATCGGCGCACACAAGGTGCTCGCGGCCTATGCGTGTCTTGCTCCGCGGCTGGTAACAGGCCGGTTCGACCCGGCACGTCAGCGCGCGATTTGGCCGTCTACTGGCAACTATTGCCGCGGCGGCGTTGCGATTTCGCGCATTCTCGGCTGCCGCGGTGTTGCCGTGTTGCCGGAGGGTATGAGCAAGGAACGTTTCGACTGGCTGAAGGCTTGGGTGGTGGACGAGGCCGATATTATCCGCACGCCGGGAACCGAAAGCAATGTGAAGGAAATCTACGACAAGTGCGCAGAACTTGAGCGTGATCCGGACAATGAAATCGTCAACCAGTTTTCCGAGTTCGGAAACTACCTCGGCCACTATACATGCACGGGTCCGGCGCTTGAGCAGGTTTTTGAATCTCTCCGCGAGGATGATCAGGATATAAAACTGGCCGGATTCGTGGCCGCCAGCGGGTCTGCGGGCACGCTCGGCGCAGGCGACTATCTGAAAGAAAGGCTGGCCGCACGCATCGCGGTTGTAGAACCCGTCGAATGTCCGACGCTCCTTTACAACGGCTATGGCGAACACAACATCCAGGGCATTGGCGACAAGCATATTCCGCTCATTCACAACGCTACGAACAGCGATTTCGTCATCGCCGTGTCGGACGCCGCGACAGACGGCCTGAATGTTTTGTTCAATACCGACGAAGGCCGGCGCCTTCTTGCCCAGCGTGTCGGCGTGAATGCGGAAACGATATCAGCGCTGCGCTACTTTGGCCTGTCCAGCATTTGCAATATCCTTGCGGCCATCAAATTGGCGAAGTATCTCGACCTTTCTGAAACCGACGCCATCGTCACGGTCGCAACGGATTCGGCCTCCATGTATGAGACCGAGAAGGCAGGCACGCTCGAGAAACTTGGGTGGGACGGCATCGATTCCGACGGCGCCGCGCAGTTGTATGGGGCGCATCTTAAGGCGGTTGCGACCGATCATGTGCTTGAGACAAGCGCGATGGATCGAAATCGGATGTTCAATCTGGGCTACTACACCTGGGTTGAGCAACAGGGGATCTCACTTGCCGATTTCGACAAGCGCCGGAACCAGTCGTTTTGGCGTGGTCTGCACTGCCTCATCGAGACCTGGGATGAACTGATTGTCCGGTTCAACAAGGACACGCGGTCGGCCGCTGCCTGAACGCGCCGCGACCGGAATGGGAGACAGTTTGCACTATGGCTGAAGAAACACTGGTACTACCACATCTGGAGTTACGGCGGCGCACCGCAGAGCGTGACCGGGGCCTGCGCGAAAAGGTCATGTCACTGGAAGAGGCGGCTTCGTTCGTCTCCGATGGTGATCATGTGGCACTTGGCGGTTGCACAATGTCGCGCACGCCCACTGCAATGATCTGGGCGCTGGTGCGGGCGAAAAAAAAGAACCTCACTGTCTCACGCAGCATCATGTCGTCGGAAGGCGAGGTACTCTACGGCTCCGGCATCAGCGAACACGTGATTACGAGCTGGTTCAGCCAGGGTATCGTGTGGGGTGTCTCGAAGGTCATGCGCCACTACACCGAGAGTGGACAGGCTCGGTTCGACGAGTGGAGCCATATGTCGATCGGATTGCGCTACCGCGCGGGCGCCATGGGCATCCCCTATATGCCCGTGCGTTCGATGATCGGTTCCGACGTCAATGCGCGTCTTGGCGATGAAGTCAAAGAAGTCACGTGCCCCTTTACAGGAGAACGCCTGCTGGCACTGCCGGCGCTGAACCCGGACATCGCGCTCATTCACGTCCAGCGCGCGGACGCCTATGGCAATGCGCAACTCGATGGGCTCCAGTTCATGGACATCGATATGGCGATGGCGGCGAACAGGGTTATCCTGACCACTGAACAGATTGTCTCCAACGACAGTATCCGTCGCGCGCCTGATCAGACGCGGATTCCCTTTTTTACAGTCGATGCGGTGGTTGAAGTGCCTTATGGCTCCGCCCCGCATGAATGCTATGGGGTCTACGAACCCTTCTTCAATCACATGGATGCGCTTGCCGAGCAGACCAAGAAGGACCCGGAAGCCGGCATCAAGAAATATCTGGATGACTTCTATTACGGCCCGTCAAGCTGGTCTGACTATCTGGACCTCCTCGGTGCGGCGGAAATCGTGGATGCAAGTCGGCGAGGACGGAGCATCTACAATGACTGAGCGCAAGAATTATACCGCATCCGAGCTGCTCGCTGTGATGAGCGGGCGCATCCTCAAGGACGGACAGATCGTATTCGCCGGCGTCGGCATCCCGCTGCTCGCGGCAACGCTTGCCCAGGGCGTCCACGCGCCCGGTCTTACGATCCTGTTCGAGGGCGGCGTCATCGGTCCGTTTGTTGTGCCTGGAGAGTTGCCGCCGTCCACGAACGAGCAGCGCTGCACCCGGCGCGCCAACATGGTGCTGCCGATCACCGACGTACTGCTTCTGTTGCAGCGTGGCTATATCGATGTCGGCTTCATGGGCGGCGCACAGATTGACCGCTATGGAAACCTCAACAGTTCGTTTATCGGCGATCCGGAGAAGCCTGCGACCCGCCTGCCCGGAACCGGCGGCGGCAATGACATCTCTAGCCTCACCCAGATGATCGTCGCCATGAAGCATGAGAAACGCCGCTTCGTCGACAAGGTGGATTTTATCACCAGCCCAGGCTTTATCGATGGCGGCTCGAGCCGTGCTGACTGCGGGTTGATTGCCGGCGGCATGTTCCGGGTCGTGACCGACCTCGCAATTCTCGACTTTGACGACGACACCAAGGAAATGAAGGTTCTTGCATTGCATCCCGGCGTTGAGCCCGATGAAGTTCGCGACAACACCGGATTTGATATCACCATTCCCGACCATGTCGGGCGCACCGATCCACCGCAGAAGGACGAACTTGCGGTGTTGAGAAATCTTGATCCCGAGCGGCTGTACACGGCCTAAGTCGCGCGAACACGGGAAACACACAGAGGGAAGCCAGATGGCAAAAAACAAGACCGAATTCGGCATTGCAATGCGTAACTTTCAGGCATTTCCCGATCTGCCTGACGCCCAGAAGCTCATCGAATACGGCGTACGCATGGAGGAACTTGGCTATGAGTCCGTCTGGGTATGGGACCATATTCTTCTTGGCGTTGACCCGCACTTTCCGATCATTGACGCGTTGACCCTGCTGACGGCTGTGGCCGCGCGGACCGAAAAGATCAAGCTTGGCACCGGCATTCTGGTGCTGCCGCTGCGTAACCCTCTAGTGCTGGCAAAACAGCTCTCGAGCATGGATCTGATTTCAAAGGGCCGGCTTGTGCTGGGTATGGCATCCGGCTGGTACAAGCGCGAATTCGACGCCGTCGGCATTGACTTCCACAAGCGCGGCAAAATCATGGACCAGAACCTTGAAATCCTGCAGCGTCTGTGGACCGAGGACATGGTCACCGGGGACTATCCTCCACACAATATGCGTGAATCCGTCATGTTCCCCAAACCGTATCAGAAGCCGCGTCCGCCGATCCTCATTGGCGGATATGTGGACGCAGTGCTCAAGCGCGCCGCACTCAAGGGCGACGGCTGGCTGACCTATTTCTATACGCCGGAAGGCTTCTCGGAAGACTGGGCGAAAATCCGGGCGTTTGCCGAGGAAGGCGGGAAGGATCCCGACACGCTTCAGTCAACCAACCAATTGCCGATCATCGTCGGTGAGCGTGCCAAGGTCGAGGCGGACATGCTTGAGTGGCTCAACACCGAGTGGGACTTTGCCAGCTGGAGCAAGTCAACGCCCGACAGTGCCATCATCGGCACTGTTGATGAGTGCGTGGAGCAGCTGAAGGCGCATCTGGATACCGGCATCGACCGGATTATTTTCGTTCCCTACCGCTATCAGGACGACCAAGTCGAACTGATTGCGAATGAAATTATGCCCAAGTTACGGGCACTGTAGGGAACTCCTCCCGGGCCCTCATCCGATTTCGAAATGCGTTTTCGCGACGGATGGGGGCTCATTTCCCATAGAGCCTATTCAGCCGCGACAAGCCGCAGCGAAACCGGGAGGATGTCGGGTTCGGCATCGGGCAATTCGGAACCGCTGATTGAACCGTAAAGTGTATTGCGCCGGGCGGGCGTTCGACCGGCATCACGGACCATCGCCGCAATTCGGTCAGGTGTCATTTCCTGCCCATGCACAGCGCCCGCGGCGCGGGTAATGGATTCGTTCATCAGCGAACCGCCGAGATCGTTGACGCCTGCTGAGAGACAACGCGCGGCCCCCTCCGGCCCCAACTTTACCCACGAAGCCTGGATGTTTGTGATGACGGGATCGAGCGCCAGTCGCGCAACCGCATGCATCAGCACTGCCTCGCGCCAGGTGGGTCCGCGCCGAGACTCGCCTTTGAGGTAAATCGGCGCCTCCATATGCACGAATGGCAACGGCACGAATTCGGTAAAGCCTTGCGCTTTTTCCTGTAGCGCACGTATCCGCATGAGATGCCGTGCCCAATGACGATAGCCGTCGACGTGGCCGAACATGATGGTCGCGGTCGAGCGCAGTCCAACACCATGCGCCGCCTCCATGACCTTGAGCCATTGGGCAGTATCGATCTTGTCCGCACACAGGACGTGGCGCACGTCGTCATCGAGAATTTCCGCCGCCGTACCCGGCACACTGGAAAGGCCGGCGTCGCGCAGCCGGGCGAGATATTCCTCAAGGGGTAGCTTGAGTGTTTCAGCACCGTGCGTGATTTCAAGCGGTGAAAAGGCATGGACGTGAATGTCGGGCGCGGCGGACTTAACCGCGCTCACAATCGCCAGATACGTGTCGCCGGTGTAGCGCGCGCCGATCCCGCCCTGCAGGCACACCTCGCTCGCGCCCCGCGCCCAGGCCTCGGACGCTCTGCCAGAAATTTCATCCAGCGTCAGGTCGTACGGCTTATCGCGATGCCCCTGCGAAATGCGCCCCTTGGAAAAAGCGCAGAACCGGCATCCATAGGTGCACAGGTTGGTATAGTTGATGTTGCGATTGACGACGTAGGTCACTGCATCGCCGTTGCGTCCGCGCCGCTGGGTATCGGCCGCCGAGACAACCTCATCGAAGGCCGCACCACGTGCGGCGAACAGCTGGGAAATTCCTGCTTCATCCAGCCGACCGGCCGCTACATTCTCAAGCGCGCGCGACATTGCGTGGTGTCGGACATTAAGTCTGGGTGAGCAAACGCCATCTGCCGGCGGCAGTGTGTCTGATCCGGCGAACCAGTCGTCTTCACGCGCATAGCCTTCGCCATCACTCTGTTTCAGTAATGCCGGGCGGACCGGCGGCGCAACCCAGTCTTCGGCTTTGCGGGCATATTCAGGATAGATTGCGAGGCGTTCAGTCAGGCACCGGCCCGCACGGTTCGTTTCTTCGGCCAACCGGTCAAGATGAGGCCAAGGCGCTTCCGGGTTGACGTGGTCCGGTGTAACCGGCGAGACGCCGCCCCAGTCATTGATGCCCGCGCGGATGAGTTTCGCAAGCGCTCCCGGCCGCAAGTTTGGCGGCGCCTGTATATTCATATCGGGCCCGAAAATCAGACGTGCGGCGGCAATGGTCCAGACATGATCATCCAGCGTCGGCTCAGGCGCATGGACCATGCGAGTCCCCAACTTGGCGCGAAAATTCTGAATGATGATTTCCTGAATGTGGCCGTAACGTTCATGCAAGGAACGCATAGCAATCAGGGCTTCGATCCGCTCGACACGGGTTTCGCCGATACCGATGAGCAGCCCGGTGGTAAAGGGAACGTGGGCCTTCCCTGCCGCTTCTAGGGTTGCCAGTCTCACCGGTGGTGCCTTGTCGGGTGAACCGTGATGCGCCATCCCCTTGCCCATCAGCCGTGGCGACAGGGACTCCAGCATGATCCCCTGCGACACGGAAACCGTGCGCAGCCGGGCAAGCCAATCCTCGTCCATAACGCCTGGATTGAGGTGCGGCAGCAGACCGGTTTCCTCAAGCACCAGGCGAGCCGACGCCTCGAGATAGGAAAGCGTGCTGTCGTGCCCGAGGTGCCCGAGCGCTTCACGGGCCGCGCCATAGCGCAACTCCGGTTTGTCGCCGAGCGTGAACAGGGCCTCCTTGCACCCCGCCGCCACCCCTGCGTGCGCGATCTGACGCACCTCATCGGGCGAGAGATATGCGTGCGCTAGTCTCTTGGGCGTTTGTGCGAATGTGCAGTAGTGGCAAACGTCGCGGCATAGTTTGGTCAGCGGGATGAAGACTTTTTTCGAGAAACTCACCTGTTCGCCGTGACCCGCAATCGTCAGGTCTTCGGCCATGGCACAGAGACGTTCCAGATCGTTTCTGTCGGCAAGCGTCAGGGCTTGCTCCGCTGATATCATTTCGCCAGACAAGCCGATTTGGCTGGACGACGGCAACCTGCCCGGTGCGGCCGGGCGTTTCTTTCTGCCCTTGGGTTGGATGCTCTCACGGACAAAACCGAATTCCGGCCTGTCCGACGTGCGGGCTGCCAGCCATTTGAGATCGTCAATGTCATCGATATCCCGGGAAATTCCTTCAAACGCGCGCACGACCGGATCAATGCCGCTTCCCTTGGCAGCCTTTGTATGTCGTTCAAAGCTAGCCTGACCGAAAGAAGGTTCCAGGATACCTGGCGGCGCAAGCAGCATGGCGTTCGTTCCCTCGCCGTCATGTGCCGGAACCAAGGCCACGCCATGGCCTGGTGCGCACGAAACAAATGCATCGATTTCGGCGGCAGAAACGAGCGGCACGTCCCCGGGCAATACAAGCATGGCTCTTGCGCCCAGTCCTTCAACGTGATCGGCCGCATTTTTCACTGCGGCATTCAAACCGTCAACACGGGTTTCAGGAATGTGCTCGGCGCCATATGTGGCGGCGAACTCTGCCAAATCGGCATCTGCCGTCAGGACGAAGGTTCGCTCTATGCTTCCGGCTTCCCGAAGTGCGGCAAGTACNCTGGCCAACATGCCGNGGACAAGGGTGCTCTGTTGCGCTTCCGACAAGGATCCAGCCAACCGGCTTTTCGCCCGGGAGAGTGGCTTCATGGGAACGACACCGACGATACCCCTCATGCTGACCTCTCATGCTGCATTGGCCGCCTCGCCGAAATTTCATCTGCGAATGCGAGCACGGTGCGAGCAAGATTCATTTTGTCATCCAGGGAATGCATCATGGTGTTCTCAACCGCGACCGCCACACGATCTGGAATTTGGCTATCGGCGCTATCGACCACCAGCCCGTCGATCAGGCCGTTATAGTGATCAGCAATCGTGGCGTGGCTTAACGTATGACCCAATTCGCTCATGACCTTGTCCATTGGCCCCTTGACCGCTTTCCCTCCCACCAGTGGTGAAACGGCAACGACAGGTGCGTCTGTACCTTGCAACATCTGACGCATGCCGCCGACCGCCAGCATGGGATCGACGCTGAGATAGGGATTGGACGGGCAGACAATGACGCAGCGAAGGTCCGGGTGTTTCAATGCCATAGAAATATCGCTCTGAACGCCAGCGCTTTCCGCCCCCTCAAACCGGATAGATTCGATTTCCGGCTCACATCGGCGTTCCACGAAATAGTTCTGAAACGGCATCGGACCCGCACTCGTATCGACGTGAGTTCGCACCGGGTCTTCGCTCATGGGAAGAATGCGCACGGCAATTCCCAGTCGCTTGCAGAAATCTTCAGTGATCGTGCTCAGGCATTCCCCCTCGCGCAGCCTGCGCGTGCGCTCGACATGAGTGGCCAGGTCCTTGTCGCCCAACTGGAACCAGGTTTCCCCGCCAAGGGTCTCTAGAGATTTCATGAAATTCCAGGTCTCTTCGGCACGACCCCAACCGGTTTCCGGATTGGCAACGCCAGCCAGCGTGTAAGTCACCGTGTCGACATCAGGTGAGATGTGTAATCCCAGATGATCGAAGTCATCACCTGTGTTGACGGCAATAATGAGCCGCTCGTCGGTGATGACTTTTGACAGACCGAGGGCAAGCTTGGCCCCGCCGATGCCGCCGCACAGGGCAACCACCCTGCCGGTCCGGGTATCTTGGGCTGACACCGTCACCGGAACATATCCTCAGCTTTCGGCCGATTGATGCTCCGCGCCGGCGCTGGTTCGCCACGCACGACACCGCGCACGACCGCCGCCGGCGTCGCTTCGGCCGCTTCGCCCATCAACAGAGTTGCAGCTGAGGCTATGGCGTCCGCGTGACCGGTGACCGTCGTCTCCATGGGCCGGCCAAATAAATCAGGATCACCCCGCTGGTCATGAAGTGATGCCACGCCTGCGGCGCCAATGGCGATGCCGACTGTACCGAGACGCCATGCGCGTCCAACGCTATCAGCAATCAGCACCCCTAGTTCGCGGTTCCAATGCGCCTCGAACCGGTCTTTGAGCGCAGCCGCACTGGCATCAGGATCAACCGGCAACAGCAAAGCCGATTCTCCGTCGGTCGGCGCTTCCACGTTGGATCGGTCGATGCCTGCGTTGGCAAGTACGTGCCCCAGCCGATGCTCGACAACGATGACGCCGGGCTTGCTGCGCACGATTTCACGTGACTCTTGCAAGATCAACTCCACATGCTGGGGATTCTTGTCCGTTTTTTCAGCAAGCTTTGAGGCCTCAGCAGACGGATCGACCGCGGAAAGATCGACCAGGCGGCCTTCCGCCTTTGAAACGATTTTTTGGGCGATAACAATAATGTCCCCATCAAGGAGCTGAATATCCTGTTCGCCGACGGCGGCTATCAGGATAGCGGCGAGGTCATCGCCCGGCTTTATCAGGGGGACGCCTTCAACGCCCGTTACCGTAAAGCTGGTTGTCATTGTTTACTCTTGCCTTTCGGCTTTCGGAACCTAGGCACCGGGAATTCCGGTGATACGTATGCCCGCACCATCCGCCTTGTACCGCTTGTTGATTCCAATCAGAACCGATGTTAGCGCTTCCGCGGCAACTGAATTTGCCAGCGGCCCGCAGTGAACCCCCCGCATTCCCACAGCCTGTGCGAGTTCCACAACGGCTTCCCTGTCCGCGGGATCATCACCGAATATCAGAACATCACAATCCACATCGCCATCCTGCTTCAGCTTGTGTGCCGCAACATTGTGGAATGCGGAGACCAGCCTTGTGTCGTCGCCCAGAACAGCACGGGCGGTCATTGCCGCTGAGCCCGCGTCCGGCATCTGTGCTCTGGCCACCTTCGGCGGCACCAGCGGCACCGTGGTGTCGACAACAAGCTTGTCCCCCACTGCATCGGCTATTGCCCCTAGAATAGACTCTTGTGAAGCGAATGGCACCGCGACCACCACAATATCGGCTTCCAGCGCCGCTTCGTGATTGCTCAATCCTCTTGCCAGTGTGCCGTCGCTTGCGGTTACAAGCTGGGCGGCGGCCTCCGCTGCCTTATCCGCGCTCCGCGAGCCAATTATGATCTCATACCCGGCCCGCGCCCAGCGCCCGGCAAGCGCATGTCCGAGATTTCCGGTCCCGCCGATCACAGCAAGCTTCGGGCGATTTTCGTTCATTTGATCCTCTTGAAAATTACAAACCGGAGCTGACGCTCATTTTGCCGGCGTCCGGAAAACCGCTTTTGCGCCTCGAGATAGCCCGTTGGGATAAAACAGGAAACTCATTGAGTCATCCTATTATTAGTACAATAATATAAAATAGGAAATGGGCAGTAGGAAGGACATACAGCGGAATACGGCTCGCCGACATCGTTCGGTATCGCGACAAACGTAGACTGAACCAAGGCCGCCTAGGTTCAGATGCGAAACCCGAATTTGAGCATTCGTTGACAGGCAATCTTTGTGCCCATTATATCGTTGTTCTAATCTTAGAAACTCATTGGATGCATCATGGACCAGTCCCAGCGGCAAAAATTGCTCGAATTGATCGACGGCAAACGCGACCACGCCGTCGAATTTCTTCAGACTCTTGTTAAATTTCCGAGTGTTACAGGCAATGAAGGCCCGATACAGGCTCATCTGAAGGATTATCTCGAGAACATGAACCTCGAGATTGATATGTGGGACATGGATGCAGAGGAGATCCAGAAACATCCCTCAGCAGCGGTCGTCACTGAAAGTTATGAAGGCCGGCCCAACATCGTTGCCACCCGCAAGGGCACGGGCGGTGGGCGCTCATTGCTGCTTAACGGCCACACTGATGTTATTCCCGAAGGTCCGCGCGAATCCTGGACCGACGATCCTTGGGAAGCAAAGATCCGCGATAACCGCATTTACGGCCGCGGTTCTTCTGACATGAAGAGTGGCGTGTCATGCCAGGTCCTTGCCGTTCAGTATATTGAAGACGCCGGCATCAAGCTCAAGGGTGACGTGCTGGTGAATTTGGTCGTGGATGAGGAGGTGTCCGGACACGGCACGCTCGACACAGTGCTGCGTGGCTACAAGGCAGACGGTGCGATCTCCGGGGAAACCAGCACGCTTGCGGTTCAGCCCGCTTGCATCGGCCGCATCTGGTTCCAGATTCTCATTCGTGGAAAGAAAGCCGGCATTCAACAACGTTATGAGGGCGTGAATGCAATCGACCTGGGTTACAAGATCAAGGTCGCGATCGACGATCATGAGAAGCACCGGCTCGAGACGGTATCGCACCCGCTTTACCCACACATCCTGAGCACGCTGCCCTGCCTCGTGGGGACGATTGAGTCCGGCAGCTTTCCAAGCGCGTTTCCCGACACGTGTCTGCTCAAGGGTTCAATCGCCACCGTTCCGGGCGAGAACCACGAAGGCGTCAAACAGGCGTTTCTCGCTCACATCGCCAAGGTCGCAGGCGAAGACGAGTGGATGAAAGACCATCCGCCGGAAATTACATTCGGCAACAAGTTTGGCGGCCTTGATGCAGAAGCAGCCGACATTCCGGTAGATCACCCCATCGTCACAACGCTGGTTGACTGCTTTAAGGAAGTTACCGGCAAGGATCCGGAAATCAGTGGACGGCAAGGTGCCGCAGACACCCGCTTCCTGATCAACGACGGTGATACCCCCACCGTGATTTTTGGACCTGGCCCTACGGCGGTAATGCATGCCAACGACGAGTATGTGGATATCGACGACTATATGACGGCTATCAAGGTATACGCGCTGAGTATTTGCGACTGGTGTGACGCAGAGTAAACGAAGCGTCTTGCCCGCCTATCTACGCAACCTTGTATTAGCCGGAGACTCACGCCAACGTGTAGTGGGAACCGCTGTGGCCCATCCTATTGTTGCATTTGAACAACAACCGATGGCCGTCAGTACAAACATTGGGAGCTTACAATGGCAGAAGCCGTGCTGACCGGGCTCGCGGGCACATATGCCCAGATGCGCGCACCGCGCTATGTGCAGGTGGCGTCGGCCCTGCGCCGGCGGATACAGGAAGGCCGTTGGGCGGTTGGAGAAAAAATTGCGACGCTTGAAGAATTGGAGAGTGAGTTCAGCGTTGCCCGTGTGACGGTGCGCCAGGCGATTGATTTGCTGCAGGATGAAGGCTTGCTGAAGTCCCACCAGGGCAAAGGGACCTTTGTTATGCGCACACCGGTGAACGATCGGTGGCTTCACCTCGCAACGGACTGGGATTCTCTTATTGAGTTGATCAGTGCGAACGTCCCCAAGTTTCTGGATGTCGAAACGCCCCATGAATTGCAAATCGACCCCGACGACGGCAGGCCGGCGGAAGCCTATGAATTCTTCAGAAGCGTCCAGTTGAACGGAAGCGAACCCTACGCTGTCGCGAGCGTCCATGTTGCCAAACACATTCACGACCGAGATCCCGCGGCTTTTCGCTCCAGGGTCGCGCTTGCGGTAATCAATGAGATGGATGACCTTGAGATCAGCCGGGCGCATCAAACCTTGAGCATCGGTGCTGCCGACGTGGAGACAGCGCTGCAACTGGAGCTTCCGCTCAACGCCCCGACCGCAGAAGCCCATTGCGTCGTCACCAACGCGGATGGCGTCGTAATCTATTCAGGCGACATCGTCTATCGCGGCGACAAGGTGAAGCTGAATATCGAGCTTTTGAACCGTTCCTAGTAGCCACTGGCGGAGGCGGTTTTCCCAAGCGATATTGCCCCTTGAGGCTTCGCGCACTATGCTGGAACTGTTGTACTAACAATAGTACCAATTAATAGTTGCGCCGCACTGAACGGCGGCCATAGAACGGTTCCGGGTCATGAAGAAGCAGGGTGTAGGCGCGCGGCTCATCCGCAAGGAAGATGACCGCTACATGCGCGGTCGCGGTGAATTCGTCGGAGATATCCGGCGTGCCGGCATGGCAGATGTAGCTTTCGTCCGGAGCCCACTCGCTCACGCCCGCATCAAGTCAGTCACGATCCCTGAAGACATCCGGGCAAACGTCGTCATTGCAGCCGACATGAAATCGGTTAGGCCCATAACGGCGATCACCAGCCTGCCGGGATTTAAGCCTTCCAGCCAGCCCGTTCTCGCTGACGAGAAAGTTCGACATGTCGGTGAATTGATCGCATTTTGCATCGCCCCGACGCGGGCGGAGGCGGAAGATCTGGTCGCGCGCGTGGAAGTGAATTTCGAGGAACGTCCGCCCGTACACGACATGTTGCAGGCACGCGAAAAAGACACTGCCCTGGTGCATGACGACTGGGGCGACAACATCTTTCTGGAAACCCTCGTCGAGTACGATATGGCGCAGGCCGAACGCGAGGCGGTTATCAAGGTCACGCGCGAGTTTTCAACGGCCCGCCAGTGCATGAGCCCGATCGAAGGTCGCGGCGTCGTTGCCGAGTGGGATCATCGGCTGGAACAGCTTACGATCCACTCGTCCACGCAAATGCCGCATATTGTCCGCTCAGGACTCTCAGAGTGCCTCGGAATTGATCACGGCCACATCAGGGTCATCGCCCCCGATGTGGGTGGGGGGTTCGGCTACAAGGGCATCCTGCTCCCCGAGGAAGTTTGCCTTTCCTGGGCCACTATGCACTTCGGCCATCCCATGCGTTGGCTCGAAGACCGGCGTGAAAACCTGACCGCCTCTGCTAATTGCCGAGAGCACCACTATGTGCTGACAGCCTATGCTGACAAGGACGGCAAGCTCTTGGGCCTCGACGCGGAGGCCACCGTCGACTCGGGCGCCTACTCTTCCTATCCGTTTTCTGCCTGCCTTGAGGCGGCACAAGTGGCAAGCATTCTGCCCGGCGTCTACGACTTCCCGCACTATAGCTGCCACACTTTTTCCGCTGCGACCAACAAACCGCCGATCCTCCCTTATCGCGGTGTGGCTCGTACCGGCGTGTGCTTTGCGATGGAGTTGATGATCGATGCGGTTGCACGCGAGCTTGAACTGGAGCCGACTGATGTTCGCCTGAAAAACCTCGTACGCCCGGAGCAAATGCCCTTCGAGAATATTACGAAGAAGCACTTCGATTCCGGCGACTACCCGGAAGCCCTGCGCCGTGCCGTCAAGGAAATCGACCTGAAGGCGATCCGCAAACGTCAGAAGAAAGGCGAATCCGATGAACGCCTCCTCGGCATCGGATTCGCCATGTATAGCGAACAGGCGGCTCACGGCACATCCGTCTACGCCGGATGGGGCATTCCGATGGTACCGGGTCATGAGCAGGCAAATGCACGCCTTACACCCGATGGCGGGCTGGAAGTGCGGATTGGCGCCCACTCCCATGGTCAGGGTCTCGAGACAACACTGTCTCAGGTTGCCAACGAAATCCTCGCCATTCCTCACGACAAGATAAAGGTGGTTCACGGTGACACAGCCTACACGCCCTACTCCACCGGGACTTGGGGTTCGCGGTGCATGGTCATGTCAGGCGGTGCGGTTGCTGAAGCCTGCGACCAGCTCGCCGCACGCACGCGTTCCATCGCTGCGAAAATGCTGCAATGCAAGCCCCAGGACGTAACGCTCAGGGATGGGCGGGCTTTTGGCCCCACAGGCGAGCTGACAATCGAGGAGGTTGCCTATGTCTGGTACCGGCGGCCCCAGGATTTACCGGACGACGTTGACCCCTCCGGTCTGGAGGTAACGGCAGGCTACAAACCTGAACGCGACTCCGGAACATTCAGCTATGCGGCTCATGCGACTGTGGTCGCCGTCGATACATCGACGGGCGAAGTGGACATTCTTGACTATGTAATCGTTGAGGATGGCGGCGTGCTGGTAAATCCAATGATTGTCGACGGTCAGATTTATGGTGGTGCGGCGCAGGGTGTCGGAACGGCGCTTTATGAAGAGATGCTCTTTGACGCCGAGGCACAGCCCTTGGCCTCCACGCTTTCGGATTATTTGCTTCCTGGGCCGACGGAAGTTCCGTCAATCCGGATCCACCACATGGAAACCCCCTCCCCCTACACGCGGTTCGGTGTGAAGGGTATTGGTGAAGGGGGCGCTATCGCCCCGCCTGCTGCGATCACGAATGCCATCAATGACGCGCTGAAGCATCTGGGTGCTGAATTGACCATGTCGCCCGTGACACCACGAAGGATTGTCGAGGCGATCGCTGCGGTTCAGGAAGGCGCCGCGGCATGAAACCCGTAGCCTTTGATTATACCCGGCCTCGCAGCATCTCGGCTGCCCTTGAGTTGCTCGACTCCAATCCGAACGCAAAAATTCTTGCTGGCGGCCAGACTCTCGGACCGATGCTCAATCTGCGGCTGGTCCAACCGGAACTTCTCATAGACATCACCCGCATCCCCGAGCTGGCGGCTGTGACGGAAGGCGATGATGGCATTGGAATCGGCGCCTGTGTCACCCATGCCGCGATTGAGGATGGCCGCATCGGCGAACCAGCCAACGGCTATCTCAACCGTGTTGCGTCGGGCATCGCCTACAGGGCGGTGCGGACGCGCGGCACAATCGGCGGCAGCCTGTCTCATGCGGACCCGGCGGCCGACTGGCTCGCGGCACTTCTTGCGCTCAATGGTGAACTCGAAATCGTTGGTGCAAACGGCACACGCCGGGCAGCACTCGACGCCTTCGTGACAGGCGCCATGGAAACGGACCTTGGACCAAGTGAGCTGGTTGCAGCGGTACGAATTCCCAAACGTAGCCGCGCTATACGGCACGGCTACCACAAGATTTGCCGCAAGACCGGCGAGTTCGCAGATGCCATCGGTGCGGTAGCGATTGACGATAAGAAGGGTGAATTCCGAATGGCCGCGGCGGGAGGATCTCATGCGCCGATTGTTTTCACCGACCCGCGCCACCTCTTCAGATCAGCCGACCCGATGGATGCGGACAGTTTCGATATAGAAATGGGAGGTGCAGCCCTTCGCGATGCCGGCATGAACGCAGATGATTATGATCTGCGGTTACGCGCCATCACCTTGCAGCGAGCCGTCCACGACGCGGTGCAGCGATGAACCGGATCACGCTGACTGTCAATGGCAAGGAGATCACGCGCGAGGTCACACCACGCACGAATTTGGCCGATTTCCTGCGCGAGGAACTTTTCCTTACCGGCACCCATGTCGGCTGCGAGCACGGCGTCTGCGGGGCATGCACAGTTGTTGTCGATGGCGAGATTTCCAGGTCCTGTATTACCTATGCGGTCACATGTGACGGGGCCGAAATTCGAACAATCGAAGACTTTGATGATGACCCGTTGATGGAGAAACTGCGCCATGCGTTCTCAGCTGAGCACGCGCTGCAGTGCGGTTATTGCACGCCCGGCATGCTGGTCGCCGCGCGCGATCTCATTCGCCGTGGCGCAGCGGGCGATGAGAAGGTGATCCGCGTCGGAATGAGTGGCAATCTGTGCCGCTGCACAGGATACATGGGCATCGTAAAGGCGATTGCCACGGTTGCCGGCGACTACGAGCTTGTTGAGGATCAGGCCGCTGTTGACCGCCCATTGGGTCCCGCGCCAGGTCCTTTCGCTCACGACAGCCTGAAGGAGGGTAAGCCCGAAGCCGCCCGGCCCACCGACCGGGCAAAACATACCCCACATGAGGCAGCGCCTACCCTCGCTGCTCACCCAGCCGGGAACGTGCAGACCGGAGAAATGGTACAGGAGGGCAAGTTCACCAAACTCACCCAGATGATTACGGTGAACCACCCCCGCGACGCTGTATGGGCACTTATGGGTGACATAGAAAAAGTTGCCGGCTGCATGCCAGGCGTCTCCCTCGACCGGCCTCCGGAGAACAATCATGTAGAGGGGCGTATGCTCGTCAAGTTGGGTCCAATCAATGCGGATCTGAAAGGGGAAGCGGACGTCACGCGCGATGAGGACAAATGGCGAGGCACAATCGACGGCAAAGGCCGCGACGCCCGTAGCGCCTCGCTGGCGCGCGGGCGTGTCGAATACGAGCTCTCTGAGGAAGATGCGGGCGAATCTACACTCGTCACTGTTTCAATCGCGTACTCCCTTGCTGGCCCGCTGGCTCAGTTCAGCCGCGGTGGGATCGTACGCGACCTCGTGACACGGCTTGCGGGTGCCTTCGCGCAGAATCTCGAGGCGAGGCTGGAAGGACGTGAAGTTGCCGGAGAGGCGCAAGCGCTTGACGCGGGCTCGCTCGTCTTCTCGGTGCTGTGGGAGCGTATCCGGAGCCTATTCGCACGCCTGGCCGGGCGAAAGCAAAACTAGCCGCCAAGATAGGCCTGCTGAACCTTCTTGTTTTTGAGCAGCTGACGACCTGTTCCGGTCAACGTGACCTCACCTGATTCCAACACATAGGAGCGATCGCATAACTCGAGTGCGGCGAGCGCATTCTGCTCAACCATGACAACCGTGACGCCGTCGGCACGGATCTGCTCGACAATATCGAAAGTCTGCTCCACCAGGTTCGGCGCCAAGCCGAGAGAAGGTTCATCAAACAATATGAGCCGAGGCCGGGACATTAGTGCCCGGCTGATTGCCAACATCTGCTGCTCGCCACCCGAAAGAGTGCCTGCAGCCTGCGCCCGGCGCTCATAAAGGATGGGGAAGCGGACGTATATACCTTCCATGTCCTCGGAAATGGCGTTTGCGTCATTGCGCAAAAAACAGCCCATCTCCAAGTTCTCACGAACGGTCATATAGGGAAAAATGCGCCTTCCCTCGGGACAATGCGCGATACCTTTTTCCAGCACCGTGCGAGGCGATGTGCCAGTGATATCTTCGCCGTCGAACTCTATTCTGCCCTGAACTGGCGGGAGCACACCCGATATAGCCTTCAGCGTCGTCGTCTTACCCGCGCCATTTGCACCAATGAGCGTTACCAGCTCACCCTGACGCACTTCCATTGTCAGATCACGCACCGCCATGACCTTGCCATAGGCACAGGTGAGTCCCTCGACCTTAAGCACGTTTTTTTCCTTTTGACTTCGCCTGGGTCTTGCGATGACGCTCGCCAAGATAGGCACGAATAACGTCCGGGTTCTTCTGGATTTCAGCAGGCGAACCGTTGGCGATGATCGACCCGTAGTTGAGCACCACAACCCGGTCGGAAACACCCATCACCATCTTCATGTCATGTTCCACGAGGAGGACCGTAATACCGAGCTTGCGAATTTCCCCCAGCAATTTCATGAAACTCGATGTTTCAGATGGATTCATCCCCGATACCGGCTCATCGAGCAGCAGCAGGCTTGGCCGGGCCGCCAGCGCAATGGCAACCTCAAGCAGCCGTTGCTCGCCATAGGGAAGCGCATTGCCGAGTTCATTTGCTCGTGCACCGAGGCCGACGAATTCAAGCACTTCACGCGCCTTGTTCCGCATCGCGCGTTCCTCAGCCGCGACACTTGGCAGGCCAAAAATGATCTGCCAGGGTTTCTGCTTTAGTTGGCGATGCAGCCCCATGAGAACATTGTGGAAAGCCGTCTCACCACCAAAAACGCTGGTTTTCTGAAATGTCCGCACGACACCGAGTTCAGCAATCTGATTGGGTTTCAGTCCAACCAGGGATGTTCCCTGGTACGCGATGTTTCCACTTGACGGTTTCAGGTAACCGGTAATGGCATTGAATGCGGTTGTCTTGCCGGCCCCGTTCGGGCCAATCAAACTCAGCACCTCGCCTTCATGCACGTCGAATGTCATTGAATCGACAGCCGTGAGACCGCCAAACCGGATGGTGAGTTGATCAACCGTCAGCACTATTTGTTGCGTCGGTTTTCTGGCCATCAACTCGCAGTCCCCGGGGCCGCGTCACCTGGCGAAGACGTGCTTTGATTGTCTTCGCGCTGACGCCACCAGTTCGAAAGCGCCGGCACGATTCCACCAGGGAGGAAATAGACGACGAGGATCATCAATATGCCGTAGATGACCCACTGCACCTCCGGCCCGGCCAACCCACGCAGAGCTTCCGGCAGGATGCCGAATATGAGCCCGCCCACTATAGGCCCAAGCAGAGTACCCTTACCGCCCGTGATCACCATGATCACCATGGTGACGGTATAGATAAACAGGAACACGTCAGGGTCGACGATGCGGATATAATGCGTGTAGAGCCCGCCTGCGGCCCCGGCCATACCCGCTGAAATGACGGTAGCGAGCACCAGATATTTCGTAACGTCAACGCCGACGGATGTTGCCAGAGATTCATTTTCCCGAAGGGCGATCATGGCCCGGCCGGCGCGCGACTGAACCAGCCGACGGACAATCACAAAACTCACCACGCACAGGGCCAGAACCAACCAGTAATTTGGTTCCTTCTTGAAAAATGTGAGCTCCCATAGGCCGGGGATTCCGAGGGTAAAGGGAGGTATGTTGTTGAGGGCCATTGGCCCTTCTGTCAGATCGATCCAGTTCAACGCAACAAGGCGCACCACTTCCGCAAAACTGATGGTGACGATGACAAAATAGGCTCCGCGCACCTTGAACGAGATCTTGCCAATCAGCCAACCGCATATAGCGGCAAAGGCGATCCCGCAAAGAAATGAAAACCAGACCGGTTTGGGCTCGAAAACAAATGTGTAGGTATCGGTCAGCTCAAGATCGAACCCGATCGATATGAGGGCGCTTGTATAGGCTCCAATCCCGAAAAAGGCGACATGGCCGAGACTGAGTTGGCCGGTATAGCCAAGCAGCAAGTTCAGGCTCATGGCGGCAATAATGAAAATTCCCGTGGTAATGAGGATATGCAGATAATAAAGATTGCCGAGCCAGAAAGGGACGCTGGCGAAGAAAAGCACGACCCCGAACTCGATGAGCCGCCGGTTCATCCGATCCGCTCCTTCTGCGCAAACAGTCCGGTCGGCCGGAACAGCAGGATGACAATAATCAGCAGAAAGCCCATGGCGTCGCGGTATCCGGAAGAAATATACCCGGCGCCCAGCTCCTCCATCATCGCCAGTATGAAACCGCCAATTGCTGCACCGCCGACGCTGCCCAAGCCACCGAGAATCACGATGGCGAAGGATTTGAGCGCAGCGAGGTCGCCCATCGTGGGATAGACCACGAAGATTGGACCAAGGAGAGCACCCGCGGCAGCGGCCAGCCCCGATCCGATCGCAAACGTGGCGATGTAGACGGAATTGATGCGGATACCCATAAGAGCGGCTGTCTCGGTATCCTGAAAGGTGGCGCGCATTGCCTTGCCGAGTTTGGTCCAGCGGATTAACGCGGACGTGCCCACAATGAGCGCACAGGCCACCACAAAGACGAAAATGCGGATCCAGGAAACCGAGATCGCCCCGATCACGAGGGGTTCGACGGGGAACGGATTATCGATCGATTTGGCGATGCCGCTCCAGACGAACTGCTCCATATTCTGCATCGCGATCCACGCACCGATCATGATCAGCATCGTGGTGTCGATGTCAGCGCCCCTCAATGGTTTAAGCAGGACAACCTCGATGATGGCGCCGAGCGCCATGCCGAGCACAACTGCCAGAATGAGAGCCAGAAAAAAGTTCGTCTGCAGAGGCATGACGAACATAAACATCATGTATGCGCCGAACGTGTAGAGTTCGCCGTGGGTGAAATTCACCACCCGCATGATACCGAAAATCAGCGTTAGCCCGATACCGAGTAGTGCGTATGTGCCGCCGAGTATCAGTGCATTCAGGATATGCTGAAGCAGTTGGTCCATGTCGTTGCCCCCACGCCGAAACAGACGCGCAATGCCGAACCCATCAAGGCGTTGAATGATCAGAGAAAGATGCGCGGCGATCAACTAACGCCGCGCATCGATACTTCGGGTCGAAGCTCTAGAGCTTTGAAACCTTGCCGTCCTTGATCGTGACAATATAAACGTTCGGCACGTTCTGGGCGCTTTCCTTGCCCGCCGGCCCTTGTTTGATGAACGCGATATTGCCGTTGACGCCTTTCACCTTGACGCCCCAGAGAGCCTTTTGAATGGCCTTCGGATCCGCCTTCCCGGCAGCCTTGATACCCGCAACGATGGTCTTGATGCCATCATAGCCGCGGAAACCTTCGGTCAAACCGGCGAAGTTAAGGTCGCGCTTCTTCCATTCCGCGACAAATTTCTTTGCCACTTCGGGATTGGGCGCTGTCTCGGGGAACCACGGTGCGAAAAACAACAGATGGTTGCTGCCATTGGCGGCGGCACCGGCCTGCGAGATAAGCTGGTTGGGCGACGATGAACCGCCTGTCGTAATCACCTTGTGCTTCACCTGCTGTTCTTTTGCCTGCTTAAGCACAAGCGTGATCTGCTCAACGCCAGAAGTGATGAACAGCGTATCGCCGCCCGAAGCCTTCACCTTGGCAAGCTGTGCACTCAGGTCGGTTGCTTTGGCATCCATGGTTTCAATGACACCGACCTCAATGCCCTTGCCTTTGAGCATTTTGGCGAACTCCTTGGCGGCACCCCGTCCCCAGTCGTTGTTCACGACCAGGAAATCAGCTTTCTTGATACCGAACTGACCGACTTTCGTGCCAAATGACTTGGCTTCCATTTCCGAGGTCGGGCTGATACGGAAAATCCATGGGTTCCCAGATGTGGTGATCTTCCCTGATGACGATGTTTCCACAACCATCGGCACGCCGTATTCCATCAGCTTGGGCATAACGGCAAGTGTATAGGTTGAGCTCCAGGCACCCATCATCACAGGCACCTTATCGCCAACAATAAGCTTCTCGGCTGTCGCAACAGCCTCTTTTGGATTGCTTTTGTTGTCTTCAATGATCAATTTGATTTTTTTGCCGAGCACACCGCCGGCGGCGTTAATCTCGTCCTCGGCAATCTTTGCGCCCTGCACGACATAGTTGCCAGATGCAGCAACTGCGCCAGTAAGCGGTTCGCTTACACCGATATTGATTGTGTCCTGCGCCTGCGCTGGCCAACTCACGGCAACCAGAGCCAAAGCTGCCAATGCATAACTTTTTAAGGTAAATGCCATGGCGTCCTCCCTTCTCTACGAGTCTTGTTTTCTCTTGGCATTTGCGGCTCGCGCTTTGCTTGCGAGACAGTTGGCGCATCGCCCTCAGCCAGATTGGTTCTAATGATAGTAAAACCAACAGAGTTGAGCGTACCTCAATTTGTGCGGGTTTCAAAGCCTCAAACATCCGGACTCAAAGTCGCGGCCTGCACAGGTTGCACTTCTCACAACTTACAGTGCGCGATTGCATGGCCGGCAGCGATAAATGGAT
>JGI24023J19991_10000155_pt1 | contig 48650 bp, 32 predicted proteins | sample Cruoilmetagenom1_FD_19991 | JGI IMG/M metagenome (IMG submission 19991)
GTAGGTAAAAGCGCAGCACTTCCGGACACAATATACAACAAATCACCTCCCAGTGCCTCTCTCCATTTGCTAAAAATCAACTTACGAGCTATTTTGAGTTTAATATTATATGGGAATTTATTTTGGGTAGCAAAATCAAATTGCTCTCCTACGGATACCGCCCAAAAAAACAAGGATCTTTTAATACCAGAAAGCTCGTATCCATTGGCAACTATTTTATCATAAACTTTTTCAATTATTCTAGGCACGGCGGTAAACATATGCGGTTTTACTTCACGGATATTATCACCAATCATTTCGATAGATTCAGCAAAATATACCCCAAAACCACGATAAAAATATAAATATTGCATCAATCGTTCAAATACATGACAAGCCGGTAAAAAACTCAATAATTTTCCACCATTGGGCAAATTAGGAACCCGCTTTGTCGATGATAAAGCAGTTGTTACAATATTTTTATGACTCAACATCACACCTTTGGGCCTACCAGTGGTTCCGGAAGTATATATTAAAGTGGCTAAATCATCTTCTTGAACCTCAGCTTTTCGCTTATCCAATTCATCCTGATTACTATCATCCATTCCCATTGCAATAATCTCATCCCATTTTTTTACACCGGAGATATCAACAAAAGAATACACCTCTTTTAAAGAAGGCACATTGGCTTGTACTGATTTTACTTTATTATAAATTTCTTCATTTGAAACAATTACAATTTCTACCTCAGCGTGGTTAAAAATATATTCATAATCATTCGCAGAAATAGTAGGATACATCGGCACATCTTGTGCGCCTACTTGCAAAATACCCAAATCTGAAATGTTCCACTTAGTTTGATTATTGTGAGAAATAATCGCAATTTTTTCATTCTTTTTTACACCTAAACGAAGTAATCCTCTGCTAAATTGATTTACCTTATCATAAAATTCTTGTGTAGATGTTTTTATCCATTCACCATTGGTTTTGGTAACCAAGGCATCCTCTCGAGGATAATTTTCTAATTGATATTGTACAAAGTCAAAAAGTCTTTTAATTTCCATAGTTTATTTTTTTTGGTTCAGCAAATTACCAAAAAATATTGAATTCTAAAAACAATTAGAAAACAAATCTACGTATTTTAACACTTAAGGTTATTTTTTAAGACTTTATTTAAAATAATCTCAAAAAAAATCTCTTTCAATAACATTAAAAGAGATTTTAATTTAAAAATATACTAATCCTAATCCACTATTATTTTCTTCATAATATGTGCTTGTTGGGTATTAATTTCTAAAAAATAAATACCTTTTTTAATATTTGATAAATAAATTTCATCCATATTGGCATTATTTGGCAAACTAATAATTTGTCCAAAAATATTATATAATTTAATATTTTCAATCTGCACATTATTTCTTCGGATGATATGTAAGCTACCAGATGAATGTACCGGATTGGGATAAATTAAAATATTTTGACTTAAAAACACATTGTCAATTCCATTTAAATCGCCATCAATTATAAAACTATCTACTGTCCAACGCGTAGGACTGCCATTTGAGTAATATTTAAAAGCCAAATATACCATTCCGCCGATACTACTAACATCTACATTTTGTATTTGTTGAACTGTTTCTGAAGTGCTACCGGTAGGCGTATCAATATTTACATTTGGCACTGCCGTCCAAGTAAAACCAGACGGATTGCTCAATCCATCATAATCAGATGAGTATAACAATTCTAAAGGTGTTGTACCATAGGTATAATTTAGATACATCGATAATGATTCGTTTGAATAGTTATCAAAATTAATAGCATCAAGCGTAATTAACCAATCTTTACTGGCAACATCTTCTTGATAGCCATTTACTTGCATAGCTCCTGTATCATTATCTCCATTTGAGGTTATACAAGTCCAATCCTTGTTACTTGCTTCGTTATAAGCAATAAAATTTAAGTTTGAACAATCTTCAAAATCTTCATAAAAAACATAAGTTGGTGCTGCTGTGGTCGTTACTTGTACATCAGCACTACAAGCAGAAATATTACCTGCAGCATCTTTTGCCTTGACACAGAAACTATAAGTTGTTTGTGCTTGTAATCCAGAAACGTGCATAGATGTTATAAGAGATTCTCCTATAAAATTATTATCTTGAAACACTTGATATGCTGTAACACCAACATTATCAGTAGCAGCATCCCACTGAATATCAACAGTATTAGATTGAATATTATTGGCTAATATATTCATAGGAATACTTGGCGCTTGGGTATCTGGAGTTGGATTCCAAATGGCATTCACCCATTCCGGATGATCTATAAACGGATTGCGATTCTCTTGTGCGTAATCTCCATGAACATCACCATAATAAATAGCATTATTTCGATCTATTTCTCTTTGATTAACAGGATCTTGATTATGCCATGCCAATAAAATTGATAAAAACCAATCGGTATATACTTGATTGCTAGTCCCATTCAGCATGTCGTGGTTCCATCCATCTACTTGATCTTCATAACGTGTTGCAAAATAAAACAACATTCTGGCAATATCTCCCTTAAATTCGTCAATCGGTTCAAAAACAGTTCCCGAATAGCCTTGTGTAGTATTAGATCCCACTTTAGAACCATTTGTGGATGTCCAAGTTGGATTAGATACTTCTCCAAACGGATAAGCACTCCTTCTATTATTTACATATCCGTCAGTAGGCACTACAAAATGCGCATCACTTTTCATAGGTGAAGCAGAACCAAATACACTTTGCGGCATAATGTGCTCGCGATTATAACACTGTCCTTCGTGGCTATATTGACCGCAATGTTGTGAAGTAGTAGAATACTCATAACTGTCTGGACCACTAGGAATTTCAGAATACATATCTAAAATAGTTCCGTCATTTTCAAAGTAAGTATCTACGTCTGATCTTTGATAAATTGTATATAAATCATCATAAGAATACGAATGATATCCATTTGTAATAATGGTTTTAAGAGCTGTTTTTAATTGATATCCTGTCAATCCTTGTGCATTATCGTAATAACCAGCAGGAATTTGTCCCAAAATATTTAATGAAATAAATAGTAAGGGAATTAAAAATAATTTTTTCATTGTTTAAAATTGTTTTTTAAGTTTTGCCATATAAAAACCGTCGTTATTTGTGACGGAACTTAACAGCGTTTTATCTTCTACAAAAGTAAAATTTTTATTTTGTTTTAAAAAATACATAATATTTTCTTGATTTTCTTCCGGCAAAATGGAACAAGTAACATAAATTAACGTTCCTCCGGGTTTAAGCATCGACACATAAGAATTTAATATATCTTGTTGAATGACTTTGATTTGGCTTATTTTTTCAGGCTTTAGTTTCCATTTAATATCGGGTTTTCTACGAAGCGTTCCCAAACTGCTACAAGGTGCATCTATCAGTAAAATATCTGCCAAATTTTCATTTCTTTTTATTATTTCCTGATTAATAATGCTCGTTTCCTTTAAGATTGTAACATTATTACGTTTGGCTCTCTTGTTTAATTCATCTATCTTGTTTTGATAAATATCGTAGGCAAATATTTGTCCCTTATTTTGCATTTGCGCTGCCAAATGAAGGGTTTTTCCTCCAGCACCAGCACAAGCATCTATCACAAACATTCCGGGTTTTGCGCCTGAAAAAGGCGTCACTAATTGTGAAGAAGCATCCTGCATCTCAAACAATCCTTTTTGGTAGCAAGGCAAATGTGTAATTTTTTTTCTCTTTGACAAAAATAATGCATTAGGAAAGTTTACACTTCGATACGTTTCAATACCTTTTTCTGAGATAGTTTTTGTTGTAATTTATATCTCGTTGTCTTTAAAGTATTTACCCTGACAACAACTTCTGCTTCTTTATTTAAAGCTGCAATTTCGTTTTTCCAAAGCGTCTCTCCCAACTGTGTTATCCCTTTATTTTGTAACCAATCAGGAATAGAATTTAAAACTGCCTCCTCCTTAATATTTGCTACACTATCACCAATCGTAGTAACATCTACCGATTGAAATTCTGTCCAATCAGGCAAGTCAAATTGGTGCAAATAACTCCAAACTGCCAAGATTTTCCATTTATCTTCTTGATTTTCAATTTTAGCATCAACAATAACTTCGTAAAAACGCTTCCATCTAACGACATCGTATAAAACCTGTGCTACAAATCTTCTATCACGAGCACCCCATTTTTTTTGTGATTTCAATAAATGATTAACCACTTTATCGGCTTGTTTTTCCTCATTAAAAATTTGGTGTAATGCATCTATAATAGACTGTGCAATATTATAATACCATCTCATCAGCGCTGTTTCCTTTTGTTATATCAATTTAAAGTTGCTTTATATTTCGAGATTCTCTCTTTTTAATCTTAATATTATTAGCAGCGCAAAGTTATACTAATAATTTCAAGTAAAGAAAAACTTTAAAAAATAAAAAAAAATAGCAGGTTTTATGTTTAATTGATATTATAAGACCCTTGCAAAAGATGATTATTTGTTCAAATTTGAGGCTTGAGAAAAATTTAGTGCCGCAGTCTCGATGACCATCGGAATGAGAATGTTAAATTCTTTGATAATGAAGAAAGTGGGCAAAAAATTGCCTTTATTTATTTTTCTTTATCGTTTTGCAACAATCTTATTATATTTGTAGCATAAAAAGAGAACAATTGCAAGAACAGATTAAAAAAATATTAAGATTTTATGTGTTAAGCAATATTCATGTAGCTGCTTCGCTCGTTTCTTTATATTTGATATTCAACAAGTTATTTAACTTTAACTATATCATATTTGTTTTTTCTGCTACCATTCTTACTTATTCATTAATTCGAATGCTTAGTTTTGGATCTAATCGTTTTTTTATAAGACGTTTTTATATAAAGAATAAAGAACTTATAATCAGTTTATTACTACTGTTTTTTATAAGTTCATCATACAGTTTTATCAAATTGGATATCCTTCAAAAAATATGGCTTATCCCATTTTTTTTATTAAGTTTTTTTTACAATTTAAATATAAAAAAAATACCTTTTGGCAAGCTACGCACCAATGGCATCGTTAAAATACTAATTGTTGCGTTGGTTTGGAGTGGTTTAATTATCATTATTCCACAATTACAAGGTTTTAAAGATACACAAGTATTATTTCATAGCATTTTTGTTTTTATCTACATTTTAGTGCTTACCATGAGTTTTGACCAAAGAGATGTACTTATCGACAATCCCGGTTTAAAAACCATTCCTCAAATATATAAGCAGCATATACACTATTTTTATGCATTTTTTGGATTAATATTGATTGGCTTATCATTTTTAATATTTACAAATTATCAAGGACTGCTTATCAGCAACACAATAATTTTGCTTTCAATTGGTTTATGTTTTAATTCTGACAAACACAAATCGTTTTATTATACAGCTTTTTGGATTGAAGGCTTGCCAATTTTATGGCTTATTTTAATAAAATTATTCGTATAAAAAAAGCCGCAATAAATTACGGCTTATACAATATTTTTATTCTTTAAAGTTGAACAGGACGCACCACTATATAGACATTTACAATATGCATATTGTCATCAGATTTTGCTTGCAAATGTAATTCCCAAGGATTTAAACCGGCAGGCCAAGTTTTCCACTCACTGCTAATAACATATTTGTGTGCTGTAGTATCTGTTTCTGTCCACGTCCAAGTATCAGTATCTACTACAGGATAAACATCACCTGACGAATTTTTGGCATGTAATTGAAACTTATTATCTGATCCAGAAGCACTTGAAACTCTCACAATAACTTTAACTTGCAATAATCCTAATTGATTATAAAGCCTTGGATCAAATCCTGCTTCCATAAGATTTAAATCAGCAAAGCTCGCATTATTTACTTCATAATCTAATCCGCTATATAAATTAATTGTAGAAACTTGATTTACAGCTGTTGTATAACCTTTAAAGGCACCTGCTAAAGCCTGATTATCTGTAGCATCTACTTCACCATAAACTGCAATATGAGCACCATTGCCATCCTTAGAAACACTATTATAAGATGCAATATGTTCACCATCGCCGGTACTAATAACTGTATTTATTGAAGCAGTATGTTTTCCACCACCGTCACCAGCTATTGTATTCACTATTCCTAGACGGTCTGCATTGCTATCTCCTGAAACAGGTGTCATTATATTGGGATTATCAGTATCTAATACGGCACCCAATACATTTAATGCTCCTGTATGAACACCATTACCTAAATCATTCAAATTATTTGAAATTCCAATATGAATTCCAGAAGTAGTTGTAGATGTTTGGCTCACATAATCATAACCAAGTACATTTCCTGTACCTAAATGTACACCATCTCCAGTACTAATCACTGTATTTAATAAAGCGGCATGTTGTCCACCGCCATTACCGGCAACTACATTTACATTTCCAACTCTTTTTCCATTTGTGTCATTTGTAATAGGCACCAACACAGCAGGATTATCCTCTGTTACACCAGCGCCAATACTATTCATTGTACCAATATGTATAGCTTCTCCTGCATTATTAATTTCATTTACCACACCAATTTGCTTGCCACTTCCTGTATTTAATATTCTGTTAAATGCACCATATTGTACCCCATTACCAGCACCACCAATTCTATAATAATTTCCAAAATGAATACCATCCCCTGTATTTGAAATGGTGGTATAAACTGAATAAATAATACCTGAAGATTCTCCACCAATGTTATTCAAAACCCCATAACGTGCTCCTGCACCACCGGTATCGTGAAGATAATTATAATTTCCTACAAAAGATTTATCTGATGCTCCAGAAAGATCAGAAAGATAAGCATATTGATAAGGATTTACCCCTGCTTGTGCTACCATATCAGTTTCAAATCCAATCAATGGTTTATATCCACTGCCTGGATCTCCACCAACAGAAGCATATACTCCTGTTATTCCGTTTGAAGTAGATGCTACACCATTAACATTAAAATGCCCAGCCGTTCTTAAAGAAACTGTATTATCTGTATTGATATTATTAACAATTAATGTAGTAGTATTGATGCTATCACTAACATCTAATTTAGCATTTGCTACATTTTTTCCAATGGCAACATCTCCTTCGTGAAACATTTTGTCAGTAATGTCTGATGGTGCGTCTGTCGTTCCTTCTTTGAACCAATCCGCATCAACAATATTATCTGTAGCCATTTCAGACCAATCAGTTCCATTCCAATACCAAAATGATTTTGAATCGGTATCATATACCGTTAGTCCGTCTTCGGTTGAAGTCAGCACCATATTTGTTCGATCAGCAGCTGTTAATCTAGGAATCAAAACTCCTTTATCAACTGCTACAACTTCTAACATTGCGTGTGCATTGGGCGTAATACTCGAAGCGCTAATAGCCACTTGTGCATACGAAATAACCGTGAAGGTTAATGAAAATAAAATAAATAGTGTTTTTTTCATATTTTTAATATATTAAACAAAGATAATAAATTATATACAGAGATAATAAATATTATTTAATTGAAGAATCAATAATGATAAATTCAGATCTTCTATTTTCGCGGTATTCCATTTCAGTACATTTAACACCGTCCTTACACTTATTAACCGGTTGTGATTCACCATAACCTTTTGCTGTGATTCTGGATGGATCTATACCGCTATAAATAATATAATTTCTGGTTGCATTTGCCCTAATATTTGATAGTTTCAAATTGTAACTTGCAGTACTTCTTGAATCTGTATGCGATCGAATATCAAGTTTTAAATAAGAATATTTTCGTAAAACAGTGATTATTTTCTCTAACTCAAGAGCCGCTCTAGGACCAATATCAGATTTACCATATTCAAAATATATAGAACTTAATTTAAGTAATTTGCCCAAGTCTTTCCCTTTAACAATATCTTCTTTTTTAGGCATCACCACTTTTATGGTATCTTTCATTTTTGAGAATAAATCTTTTACATCGCCTTTTTTAATTTCGTTTGATTTATAAAAAACATACAAATTATCTCGCATTTCTTTATTGTTTCTACTTGAAGCAAAGTAACCATAATCATTTTTAGTATCTAAACAGAAAGAAAAATCATCTTGAGGAGAATTAATCGGTTTTCCAAGATTTAAAATATCACCCACCATACCATTTTCATCTAAATCAGCCACAAAAATATCTAAACCGCCATAACCCAATTGTCCATCTGATGCAAAATAAATCTTATGATTATCGCTTACGTAAGGAAAATTCTCACGTTCCGTCGTATTAACTTTTGGTCCTAAATTTTGCGGGTAACTATACGAGTTATCTTCATAAATTTCAACATACCAAATATCGGAATTACCAAAAGTACCCGGCATATCAGAAACAAAATATAATCTTTTACCGTCTGGACTTAAAGAAGGGTGTGTAAAAGTAAAATTATCACTATTAAACGGTAGTTCTTCTATGGTTTTCCATGCACCACTAATTTTTTCTGCTCTATAAATCTTTAATTTACTAAGATTTGTATCAGAAAGTTCCGCTTTTTTATAACTATTTCTAGAAAAATACATTGTTTTTCCATCAGGTGTAAAAGTAGCAGAAGATTCATGGTATTCGGTATTAATATCGCCATTTAACGGNTGTACACCNCTAATGTCATTAGGCGCATTTATAGTTCCTTCAAATAAATCAAAATATGGTTGCCCATTTTGCCACTTTTTTTTATATCCCGTAGCATTGTTACCGGCAGAAGCAAGAACCAATTTCTTTTTAAAAATCACAGGCGCAAAGTCAGAATATTCTGTATTAATTTTCAAACTATCAACTTTATAGCTACTATATTCTAATGGAATATCATTGTCATACAATATATAAGATTTTTTTCTGATTTGATTTGATCTAAATTTATCATCAACTTTGGCATAATATTTTTGCAAATATTTATCACCTTCACCTCTTTTACCACTTGCTTTTAAACACTGGGCATATCTAAAATAATATTCAGGTTCGGGATCTTCTCCTAATTTAAATAATTTTTCATACCAAGCAACCGCCTTTTTATATTCGGCAGTTTTAAAATACGAATCACCCAATTTTTTATATAAATAACCTGATACATAACCTCTTTTTGCAACTTTAAGGTAAATATCTCTAGCTTTTAAGTATTCATAACCGTCATATAATTCATCTGCTTTTTTAACCTCTTCTTGTGCAAATAATGAAAACGATGCAGCAGTTAATATAAATAATAATATATAATATTTAGTCTTGTTCATCTGTATAAATTTTAAAAGAATCTAGGAGATTGATATCGCAAACTATTTTCATTTTTAGAAATATTATATCTTAAAAATACTTCATGTGATCCATAATCCTTAGTATATAACTTGCTTTGATCCCAGTCAAAAGCATAACCAATATGCAACTGTCTGGATACATTAACACCTATAAGCAAAGAGTATGCCGAATCTAACCTATAAGCCAAACCCGTAATCAATGTCTCATTCCATCGCATATTTAAACTCAAATCTGCTGATATCGGCAAACTGGGGATATATCTAATCATAACTGATGGTTGTAAAGTTGCTTTTCGACTCACTTCTATATTATAACCACTCATTAAATATAAATGCATTAGGCGTTTATCGTATTGCGACAACAAATCTTTATAGTGCTTTTGCAAATTAAGATTTGGTGTTGAAACGCCCATATACCAAGTTTCTGAATATAAAAAAGCACCAATACCTATATTAAAGTCAATTTGATTGATATTATCGACAAATAAGTCCTCTCCTACGTCTCTAATATTCAACTTATTAATATCAAATTCACTGTTATAAACCCCAGCGTTAACACCTAAAGATAAAAAAGTAGTGTAGGATAATTCTAAGTTGTATGCAAATTGCAAATTTCCGGTCATCTTTGTCAAAGGTCCAGCATTGTCATAAATCATATTCAATCCAAAAGCGGCTTTCTCTAGAGGATATTCAAAAGCAATATTAGATGTCGTAGGTGCTCCATCAACGCCCAACCATTGTGAACGGTGCATCAAAAGTAAACTAACACGTCCTTTTACACCCACAAATCCGGGATTAATCGATGCCTTATCATACATATATTGCGTATGCATAGGAAAATCTTGTCCATTTATAGACGAAATTCCTAAAAATGATATGTACATTATAATGTATAATTTCTTCATTATGCTTATTTTAAAATATATAAATAACCTGCTTTAGATTGTGATTTATCGTCGGCATCTTTATATTGAAATAAATAATAATAAGTACCTGTAGGTAATAAATTTCCTTTTAAATTTTTACCTTCAAATTTTACAGTATCATTATCGTAATCTTTTGCTTCCCATACTTTGTTTTGCCATCTATCTAAAATTATCATTGAATTGGAAGGATACATATCAATATTATCTACTTGCATAAAATCGTTTTTTTCATTTCCATTAGGTGAAATAGCCGTATAAAAAACAAGCTCTCTATTATCTGTATCATCCAAATAATCAGGAATACCATCGTGGTCTGTATCTAAAGCATCTTCAGGTTCGTTATTTGCATTGTCATCAGGATGCTCATCTATGGTAAGAATACCATCTTCATCATCATCTGCATCTAAATAATTAGAAATACCATCCCCATCGGTATCATCATTCATCGGATTACCATCTTGTGGATAATTATTGGGCAATTCAACATCTTCATAATCTGTATAAAGTCCATCACCATCATCATCTCTATCCAAATAATCAGGAGTACCATCAGCATCCGTATCTAAAGCATCGTCTGAGTAATGATTTGCATCATCATCTGGATGCTCATCTATTGTCAACACATGGTCATTATCATCATCTGTATCCAAAAAGTCATTAGCCATATCTGAATCAGTATCTTGAAGTACATAATTTACAACACCACTATCTGGACTTGTTTCAACATCGTCCACCAGTCCATTGGTACCTACGTTACCTTCGAGCACACCATCCATATTTGCATCTGTTCCGCTTATTCTTCCAGATTCGATTGTATCAAACAAGCCATCACCATCACTATCTAAATCTAAATAGTTTGGAATACCGTCGCCATCAAAATCAAAAGTAGGCTCTACAATACCATTGGTATTTCCAACAGTGTTATCATTGTCATCATCATCGATAAATACAGGAATACCATCTGCATCTGCATCGGTTAATGGATCTATACCATTGGATTCATCCGTATCGAGAATACCATCATTATCGTCATCGAGATCTGTTACGTCCGTAATACCATCACCATCAGAATCATTGCCATCTAGATAATCTGGAATGCCATCTAAATCTGAATCAATGGCATCTTCAGGTTCGTGATTGGCATTGTCATCAGGATGTTCGTTAATGCTTAGAATGCCATCATTATCATCATCGGTATCGAGATAATTTGGGATTCCATCGCCATCGGTATCGTCATTCATAGGATTGCCATCTTGCGGATAGTTATTGGGTAACTCAACATCCTCAAATATGGTATTAATACCATCGCCATCGTCATCCTCATCTAAGTAATCAGGAATACCATCGGTATCAGATTGCGCCGCATCATCGGGATAACCATTATGATTGGCGTCTGCATGCTCAGCTTGCGTAGCTATATGGTCATTATCATCGTCTGTATCAAGGAAATTATATTGTCCATCTGCATCGCTATCTAAAAGTGTGTAAACCAAAACACCACTATCCGGTGCGGTTTCAACATTGTCAACCAAACCATTTGTACCGAAAACACCTTCTAATTCACCATTAAAATCAACATCAATACCTGTCGTTTGTCCGGATTCAGCCGCATCCCATAAACCATCGCCATCGCTATCCAAATCAAAATGATTGGGAATACCATCCACATCAAAATCATAAGCAACTTCTACTTGGTTGTTGACATCGCCAACACTTGCATCATTGTCATCGTCATCGAGATATACTGGTACTTGATCGCCGTCGGCATCTGCCAAAGGATTCAATCCACCATATTCATCGGTATCCAAAATACCATCGTTATCGTCATCTATATCAATAGCATCTACAATACCATCATCGTCATTGTCATCTACATCAAAAGTATCATCTAAATAATCCGGAATACCATCACCATCAGAATCGACTGCGTCCTCAGGTTCATGATTTCCATTATCATCCGGTTGTTCATTTATGGTTAAAATACCATCGTTATCATCGTCATTATCTAAATAATTGGGAATACCATCGACTATCCGTGTCGTCATTAGTTGGATCGCCGTCTTGTGGATAATTATTTGGCAAAGCAATATCTTCAAATACCGTAAAAATACCATCATTGTCATCATCATTATCCAAATAATTAGGATTTGCATCGGCATCAGTATCTAAAGCATCGTCAGGATAGCCATTGTTATTTGCATCTGCTTGTTCTAATTGTGTAGGAACATGATCATTATCATCATCTAAATCAACAAAATCATTACTGGCATCACCATCAGAATCAAAAAGTATATATAAGACAACACCACTATCTGGAGTCGTTTCAACATTATCGACCAAACCATTTGCCCCTAAACTACCTTCTAACACTCCGTTAAAATCGAGATCGGTACCGGTTGTTTGTCCAGACTCAGCTGCGTCCCATAAACCATCACCGTCACTATCTAAGTCGAAATGATTGGGAATACCATCACCATCAAAATCATAATTAGATTCTACTTGATTGTTAACATCGCCAACACTGGCATTATTATCATCATCATCGAGATATGCCGGTATTTGATCGCCATCTGCATCTGCCAAAGGATCTAAACCGCCATATTCATCTGTATCTATAATGCCATCATTATCATCATCGATATCTTGTATATCATCTACACCATCTTGATCATTATCTAAATAAACTGTATCAGAATCTAAATAATCGGGGATGCCATCACTATCAGAATCTCTAGCGTCTTCAGGCTCGTGATTGCCATTGTCATCAGGATGTTCACTTATGGTTAACAATCCATCTCCATCATCATCGGCATCCAAGTAATTAGGATAGCCATCACCATCGGTATCATCATCTGCCGGATTGCCATTTTGGGGATAATTATTGGGCAAAGCAATATCTTCAAAAATAGTTAATATTCCATCACCATCATCATCATCATCTAAAAAATTGGGAATACCATCGGAATCTGTTTGTGCTGCATCATCGGAATAACCATCGTGATTGGGATCGGAATATTCTGCTTGTGTTGCTACGTGGTCGTTGTCATCATCATCATCGAGCGCATCTATATGAGCATCACCATCGGTGTCTTGCAACGTATAATTTAACACACCACTATCTGGCGTCGTTTCCAATGCATCCATCAGACCATTTGTACCAACACTCCCTTCGAGAACACCATCTCTGTTGCTATCGGTTCCCAAACCTGCTGCTAATCTACCAGACTCTGCGGTATCATATAAAGAATCGTGATCTGATTTTAAATCAAAGTGATTAGGCATACCGTCCCCATCAAAATCAAAGGCGAGTTCTACCTGCATATTAGCATCACCGACACTGTTATCATTATCGTCATCATCTATATAAATAGGCACCATATCGCCATCAGCATCTGTCAACGGATCTACACCATAATACTCATCTATATCAGGAATACCGTCATTATCGTCATCTAAATCGTATCTATCCGTTACGCCATCACCATCAAAATCTGCTGTATCTACCGTAGGATCTAAATAATCAGGGATATTATCCATATCTGTATTTAGAGCATCTTCGGGTTCGTGATTGCCATTGTCATCAGGATGTTCGCTAATGGTCAAAACACCATCATTATCATCATCGGTATCCAAGTAATTTGGAATACCATCTGCATCGGTATCATCATTGGTAGGATCACCATCTTGTGGATAATTATTAGGCAAGGCAACATCTTCAAAAACAGTATATAAACCATCACCATCATCATCTACATCAAGGTAATTGGGTGTCCCGTCACTATCTGTATCTAAAGCATCGTCCGGATAACCGTTGTGGTTATCATCAGCATGTTCCAAACTTGTGTTTACATGGTCATTTTCATCATCTTTATCGACAAAATTATATAATCCATCTGCATCATAATCAGCTATTGTATAAACCAAAGATCCACTATCAGGTGCTGTTTCTACATCATCCATCAAACCATTTGTACCGATATTTCCTTCGAGAATACCATCAAAATTTGAATCAACGCCAACAGCTGTATTTAAACGACCGGATTCTGCCGCATCGAATAAACCATCGCCGTCGCTATCTAAGTCAAAATGATTGGGAATGCCATCATTATCAAAATCATATGCAGCTTCTACTTGGTTATTAACATCTCCAACTGAAGCATTATTATCATCGTCATCGAGATACGCAGGAATGGTATCGGCATCTGCATCAGCCAAAGGGTCTAAGCCATTATATTCATCTATATCTGGAATGCCATCATTGTCATCATCAATATCTATATCATCAGCAATACCATCATTGTCGTGATCAAAGGGATCATCCAGATTATCGAGATAATCCGGCACCAAATCACCATCGGTGTCCAATGCGTCTTCAGGTTCGTGATTACCATTATCATCGGGATGTTCGTTTATCGTTAAAATCCCATCATTATCATCATCGGTATCTAAGTAATTTGGAATGCCATCTGCATCGGTATCATCATCCGCTGGATTACCATTTTGCGGATAATTGTTAGGCAAGGCAATATCTTCATAAACTGTAAAAATACCATCACCGTCATCATCGGAGTCTAAATAATTGGGTATGCCATCAAAATCTGTATGCAAAGCATCATCCGGATAACCATTATGGTTGTCATCAGGATGCTCGTCTGCTGTGAGAACGTGATCGTTATCATCATCAAAATCTAAAAAATCTTTAGACGTATCATGATCGAAATCAATAAGACTATAATTTAAACTGCCACTATCTGCAGCGGTTTCTACGCTATCCATCAATCCGTTTGTGCCAACATTTCCTTCGAGAATACCGTCTAAATTTGCATCTACACCCACAGAAACTGATAAGCGTCCTGATTCTGCAGCATCAAATAAACCGTCTCCATCACTATCTAAATCAAAATGATTGGGTTGTCCATCGCCATCTAAGTCAAAAAGAGGTTCGACATGTCCATTAACATCACCAACGGTATTATCGTTATCGTCATCATCGAGATAAGCAGGGACACCATCGACATCAACATCGGCTAAAGGATCAAATCCACCTAATTCTACCGTATCCGGAATACCATCATTATCATCATCCAAATCAATATTATCAGAAACACCATCGTTATCGTGGTCATCAGGATTATCTAAATCATCTAAATAGTCTGGCACATAATCCCCATCTGAATCCCAGGCATCTTCGGGTTCGTGATTGCCATTGTCATCAGGATGTTCATTTATAGTTAAAATACCATCGTTGTCATCATCGTTATCGAGATAATTTGGAATACCATCCGCGTCGGTGTCATCATCGGTCGGATTGCCATTCTGAGGATAGGTATTTGGCAACTGAATATCTTCGTAAACCGTATAAATACCATCACCATCATCATCCTTATCCAAATAATTGTATATATTATCCGTATCCGTATCAAGTGCATCGTCTGGATAATGGTTGCCATTATCATCGGGATGTTCTTGACTGGTCAGGATGTGATCATTATCGTCATCAAAATCAGAAAAATCTTTAGATGCATCACCATCAGAATCTTGAATCGAATAGTTAATCGTGCCGCTATCTACAGCTGTTTCTACATTATTTACCAATCCATTTGTGCCTACATCTCCATCGAGCATCCCATCAAAATTAAGGTCATTTCCAGTAAGATGTCCAGATTCTGCGGCATCAAAAAGCCCATCATTATCGGTATCTAAATCAAAATGATTGGGAATATTATCTAAATCAAAATCAAAAATAGGTTCTACACGATTGTTCGCATTTCCTACAGCGGCATTATTATCATCATCATCAAGATATGCAGGAATTGTATCACCATCGGCGTCTGCTAAAGGGTCTAAGCCATTGTACTCAACTAAATCGGGAATACCATCGTTGTCATCATCTATGTCAGTGGCATCATTTACGCCATCGTTATCATGATCAAAAGGATCATTAATTGGGTCTAAATAATCCGGCGTTCCGTCTCCGTCAACATCAAGTGCGTCATCTGGTTTTCCGTTGTTATTATCATCAGGATGTTCATCTGCGGTAATGGTACCATCGTTATCATCATCGGCATCGAGATAATTAGGAATCCCATCCAAATCGGTATCATCATTCAAGGGATTACCATCTTGTGGATAATTATTAGGCAAGGCTATATCTTCCCATATAGTATCTAATCCATCTCCGTCATCATCGGGATCTAAATAATTGGGTAAGCCACCGCCATCTGTATCCAATGCATCATCTGGATAACCGTTGTTGTTATCGTCCGGACGCTCGTCAATGGTAAGCACATTGTCATTGTCATCATCAGTGTCTAAAAAATCGGGAAGTGCATCAGAAATATTTAAAGAAGCATCTGTGTTTAAAATTGTGTAAGCGATGACACCACTATCAGGTGTCGTTTCCAAAATATCTACAAGACCATTTGAACCAACAGGATTTTCCAATCTTCCATCCATATTGGCATCTGTACCCGCTGTCCTACCGGACTCACTAACGTCAAAAAGACCATCGCCATCAGAATCTAAATCTAAATAATTGGGAATGCCGTCATTATCAACATCAAAACCAGGTTCTATTAAACCGTTATTATCACCTATTGAAAAATCACTATCATCATCATCGAGAAATACTGGAACGCCATCGTGGTCTGCATCAGAAAGCGGATCGACTCCATTACCTTCTGCTATATCAGGGATGCCATCGTTATCATCATCTAAATCTACTGCATTAATAATACCATCACCATCAGAGTCTGTACTAAAAATACTATAATCTGACTTCAGGTATTGCGAAGACGTAAAAGATGAAAAAATAAATAAAAAGAAAATGTATGATAATAATTTATTCATTTCAATTGCTTTGGTTTGTATATAATAAACAAATGTACAAAAAAAATAAATATCTTAAAAGAATTCAACAAACAATTATACGGACAAACAAGAATATTTTCAGTAGCAGCCAATATAAATTTTACTATTCTATGCTAATTTTGCTATTGTTTAATTTCGATATATTATCTAAAGTTTAAAAATTATTTAGAAGCAAACATCTTAACATCAGCTTCGGCAACTTCCTTTCCCCCCAAAATAATCAAACGTTCCACTACATTTCTCAACTCTCTAATATTACCGGTCCAATCATATTTTTTTAACAACTCTATGGCTGCATCAGAAAAATTTTTGACAGGAACGCCTTGTTCTTCTGCTATACTTACAGCAAAATGTTTTATGAGTTCAGGCACATCTTCTCTCCTTTCATTTAGCGATGGTACTTCAATTAAAATTACAGCCAATCTGTGATACAAATCTTCTCTAAAATTTCCATCTGTTATTTCCTTTTTTAGATTTTTATTGGTTGCTGCGATTACACGAACATTCACTTTTATATCTTTATCGCTTCCTACTCTTGAAATACGACTTTCTTGTAAGGCTCGAAGTACTTTTGCTTGTGCTGATAAGCTCATATCACCAATTTCGTCTAAAAAAAGCGTACCCCCATTGGCCTGTTCAAATTTTCCTTTTTTATCTTTATAAGCACCTGTAAAAGAGCCTTTTACGTGTCCAAACAACACACTTTCAATCAACTCGGAAGGAATGGCTGCACAATTCACTTCTACCATTGGTGCTCTATGTCTGTTACTTTTTTGATGAATCCAATGTGCTACCAATTCTTTACCTGTACCGTTTTGTCCGGTTATTAATACCCGTGCATCTGTAGGCGCAACTTTGTCTATGAGTGTTTTGATTTGCTCCATATTATTTGAAGCACCAATCATTTGAAATTTTTTGCTTACTTTTTTCTTAAGTTGTTTGTTTTCTACAACCAATTCTTTGTATTCCAAAGCATTTCGAAGGGAAGTAAGCAAACGATTTAAATCAGGTGGTTTGGGTATATAATCAAAAGCACCTTTGCGCATACTTTCAACAGCCGTTTCTAAATCACCATGACCCGAGATCATCACGAAAGGGATTTCTGGCTTAATATTTTTCGTTTCTTCAAGTACCTCAATACCATCTTTTTTAGGCATTTTTATATCGCAAAGCACCAAATCAAAATCTTGTTTTTTTATGATTTCCAATCCTTCTTCTCCATTTTCAGCTTCAAAAACTTGAAAATTTTTATCTTGTTCCTCAATAATTCTTTTCAGCACTCTACGAATGGCTGATTCATCTTCAATTATTAGAATTTTTTTCATGTACTAAATTGGTTTTATTTTGGTATATAATTTAAATACTTTATAATTAACTCAGAGCATTTTATACAACAAATTTTAAGAAAACATATCATTAATTTTTTCAAAAAATGAACGTTCAGATTTTCCCGGATTTGGTTTAAAATTTGAATGCTCTATATTTTCTTGAAAGAATTTTCGTTGTTCATCATTGAGGTTTTTTGGAACCCACACATTGACATTCACAAGCAAATCGCCATAGGCATAACCATCAATATCAGGTACACCTTTATGTCTTAAACGTAAAATTTTCCCGGATTGAATACCTGATTCCAAATTTAATTTAATTTTACCATGAGGCGTTTCTATTACTTTTTTTGTACCCAAAGCTGCTTCAGGAATCGTAATATATAGATCGTGGTGTAAGTTATTGGCTTCCCTTTTAAATTGCACATCGCTTACTTCTAATACTTGAACAATTAAATCTCCAGGGACACCATTAGCTGTAGGCGCTTCATTTCCTTTACCCCCAACACGTAGTTGTACACCGTTGCGCACACCTTTGGGCAAATTGATAGAAACAATATCTTCCTTGATAATCATTCCATTACTATCAGAACCACTTCCACGTTTTTTAAGCACTTGACCTGCACCTCCACAAGCGCTACAAGCTCCAGTAGTTTGCATTCGTCCAAAAATAGTATTTGCAACTCTTGAAACACGTCCTGTTCCATGACATTGTGAACAGGTTTCGTAAGAAGTTCCTTCTGCTTTAACTTTTCGTTTTATTTTAATTTTTTTCTCTCCGCCATTAATGATATCTGAGACATTCACTTTAATTTTTATACGCAAATCAGAACCTTTTACACGCGCTGTTCTAGCCTGATGGTTGCCTTGCGAAAAGCCGCCAAATCCGCCGCCGCCACCGCCGAATATATCACCAAATATATCACCAAATTGGCTAAATATATCATCCATATTCATGTGTCCGCCACCGTTGAAACCGCCTGCTCCTTGAAAAGCATCATGTCCAAACTGGTCATAGCGTGCCTTTTTATCAGCATCACTCAAGACTTCATAAGCTTCGGCAGCCTCTTTAAATTTTTCTACCGCTTCTTCATCACCAGGATTTTTATCAGGATGATACTGAATAGCTTTTTTTCTATAGGCTTTTTTTATTTCAACTTCGGTAGCCGATCGACTGACACTTAAAATTTCGTAATAATCTCTTTTCATTGATATTAAATATGATTTATAAATATGTTATTTACAGAAATTATTTTCCTGTAACAACTTTTGGAAAACGAATAATTTTATTACCCAATTGGTAACCTTTTTCAATAACATCGACAATTTTTCCCACCATTTTTTTAGAAGGAGCAGGTACTTGTGCAATCGCTTCTTGAAATTCAGGATTAAAATCATCTTCTTTTTTCACTACCACTTCTTTTAAACCTTCTTTTGTTAATGTATTTTTTAATTTATCAAAAATCAGTTCTACACCTTTTGCTAACTCATCTTCATGATTTTTTTTCATTTCTGCCAAAGCGCGATCAAAGTCATCGAGTATGGGCAGTAAATTCTTTATTACGCCTTCACCTGCTGTTTCAAAAAGTTCTAATCGTTCCTTAGCCGTACGCTTTCTATAATTCTCAAATTCAGCGTATAAGCGTAAATATTTTTCTTTTTCTTCTTTAAGTTCTTTTTGCAATTGCGCTTCGGCACTTATTTGTTCTTTTTCCTCAAAATTTGCATCAACTTCATTTTGTGTATTGGTATCTTTTTGCATCTTGACATTTTTTTGATTGTCTTGCAAAGGCTTTTCCTTATTTATTTTTTTCTTTTTCATAAGCTTTTTATTTTATCGATATAATCTAAAAACGCATAATTCACTCCTATTTGTACAAGAAATGAACAATTATTTTTTTAAAATTAATCTCTAATTATCATATAAAATGTTTTGCAAATATATTGCCATTAATTGAGTCTGCCAAATTGACACCATTACACAACAAACAAACAAATACTCGCATTAATTCACATAAAAAAAGCACACTTTAAAAGTGTGCTTTTTGGTGGGCGATGAGGGATTCGAACCCCCGACCCCCTCGGTGTAAACGAGGTGCTCTGAACCAACTGAGCTAATCGCCCTTGTTTTGAGATTGCAAATATATAACATCTTTTTAAACTGACAAATAAAAAAAATAAAAAAACAGCTTGTTTTTTTTACAATTAGAATAGCGTATTCATTTTCAACCTATTAAACCCCATTGTAAACAATAAAACACAAAAAACAGTCTTAATAGACATTTGTAAACAACAAATATTTGCGATACTTATAACAATTATTGAATGATTATTATGTATTTTTGTCAGACTTTAAAATATAGTTATGAAATATAATTTTGATAAAATCATTAACAGAAAAGGAACAGGAAGTATTAAATATGATAAAATGAATTTCTTTTTTGGCACAAATGATTTGCAACCCCTTTGGGTTGCTGATATGGATTTTGCAACGCCTGATTTTATCCTCAATGATATAAAAAATCGCTTAACGCATCCAATTTTGGGTTACACGATGCGAAAACCGGCTTTTAATCAATCATTTATTAATTGGTATCAAAAGAGACATACTTGGAAAATTGATCAAGAATGGCTCGACTTTAGTCCCGGCGTCGTAAGTGCACTGGCGGTTGCTATTTTGGCTTTGACCGAAGAAAACGATAAAATTATCATTCAAACACCTGTTTATCATCCCTTTTTTGATGTGGTTGAAGGCAATAATCGCGTTTTAATTGACAATCCTTTACAAGTAAACAACGACGGACATTATTGCATGGATTTAGCGCAATTAGAAAAACAGATCGATAAAAAAACCAAAATGATTGTCATATCAAATCCACACAATCCTATTGGTCGCGTTTGGAATAAAAAAGAGCTGATGGCATTAGGAAACTTTGCTGTAAAACACAATCTCATCATTCTTTCTGATGATATTCATGCAGATTTTGTTTATGACCAACACCGTTATATTCCCATTGCCAGCTTATCAGACAAAATTGCACAACAAACGATTACCATTACCTCACCCAGCAAAACTTTCAATATTGCCGGATTAAGCACCTCTATTGCAGTGATTCCTAATGAAAAATATAGAGAATTGTACCGCAAAAAAATGGCCACTTTACATTTATTTTTAGGAAATATCTTTGGTGCAACAGCCTTTGAATCTGCTTATGAAAAAGGAGAAGAATGGTTAACACAACTCTTAGGTTATTTATCTGATAATCTAGATTTTACAGTAAATTATATTCAGCAGAACATTCCGAAAATTAAGGCACACAAGCCGGAGGGCACTTTCTTGCTTTGGATGGAATTTTCAGCCACTGGTTTAACACATACTCAGATTAAAGATAAGCTCATCAACGAAGCAAAAATCGCTTTAAATGATGGCAAATCTTTTGGAAAAAATGGAGAAAAATATTTCAGAATGAATATAGCCACGCCACGCGCCAATTTGATTATAGCTTTAGAAAAATTAAAACGTAATTTCTCATAACTTAAAACCGTTACAAAACGAAAAAAAGGCAATTCTTTGCCCAACTTCTTCGTTATCAAAAAATATCAAGATTTAAAATTTGGAAAATACCATTTATAAGGACTTCATTTCAGATAATGCCAACCCATATTCTTTAACGATATTTTCAAGGATTTTATGCACCGGCAAAACATCGTCAATAATGGCAGCCACCTGTCCTATTTCTAATTCTCCGGAAACTAAATCACCTTCAAACATTCCTTTTTTTGCCCTTCCATTACCCAATAAGGCTAGCAACTGTGCTTCCGTTGGACAAGTTTTGTATAAAGCGGCTAACTCGTTATAAAACTCGTTTTTTATCAACCTTACCGGCGCAAATTCTTTTAAAGTCAGTTGTGTATCTCCATCCTGAACGCGCTTAACAGCTTCCTTAAAATTTTGATGTGCCGAAGATTCTTCCGAAGCGACAAATCTACTACCAATTTGCACGCCATCTGCACCCAAAATCATAGCCGCCAACATTTGCCTACCTGTGGCAATACCACCCGCCGCTATCAACGGAATACCAATAAATTTACGAATCGCAGAAATAAGTATCAGCGTTGTTGTTTCTTCTCTTCCATTGTGTCCACCGGCTTCAAATCCTTCTGCTACAATCGCGTCAACACCGGCTGCTTCAGCCTTTTGTGCAAATTTAAGACTGCTCACAACATGTACGACTTTTATACCATTAGATTTTAAAAATCCTGTCCATTTTTTAGGATTCCCTGCAGAGGTAAAAACAATTTTCACGCCTTCTTCTACAATTATTTGCAAAATTTCTTCCAAATCTGCATACAACAAAGGTACATTTACCCCAAACGGTTTATCAGTTGCTTTTTTAGCTTTTTGAATGTGTTCACGCAACACATCAGGATACATTGATCCGGCACCTATCAAACCCAATCCTCCGGCATTGCTAACAGCAGCAGCCAATTTCCATCCGCTTATCCAAATCATTCCACCTTGAATAATCGGGTATTTTATGTTGAATAAAGAAGTAATCTTATTCATTTTTAATAAATTTATATGTTTGTTGTTTAATCTGTAAAAAATAAATACCACTTGATAATTCAGTCAATGCAATATCGCCATCTGTGTTTCCTTGCTTGACAAGTTTACCCATAATATCTATAATCTTATAATTCCTTTTTTTACTTATATTAATGTGCAAATATTGTTGGGTTGGATTTGGGTAAATAATCAAATTGTCAAAACGATTTTGAGAAACTGACAAAAGCGAATTTTGACTAAAATCTGGAATGCCATAGCCATAATCATCATCGGGTATTGCAAATTTATCCGCCGTTTGTATAATCGATTGTTTTATTTGTTGCGGATTGGCATTTGGATTGGCTTGCACCAAACAAGCAACCAAACCTGCCATTATAGGAGATGAAAACGAAGTACCATTCAAATTTTGTATAGAACCATTCCAAAATACACTTGCACCTTCACCCTGTGCCATAACATCGGGTTTGACACGAGCATCTGCTGTTGGGCCACGCGAACTAAAACTCGCAACTTGTCCTGAAACATCTACTGCTCCTACAGTAATTACAGCATCGGTGTCTGCTGGAAAACCTATTTTAGGCCAACTTGAAGCCCCTGAATTTCCGGCAGCAACCACAACATTAATACCTCTGGATACTGCAATAGTAGCAGCTCTTGAAACAAACGAAGTTTGACCATCTAAATCACTCATCGAGTAATTATAATCTGCACGATCAAAAGTCATATAACCCAACGAAGTATTTATCACATCTACACCAATACTGTCGGCACGTTCTGCTGCTGCTGCCCAATAAGTTTCTTCAATGGGCATTTCTTGATTAACATCTTCCGAAATATAAAGTGCAAATAAAGCATCGGGTGCTGTACCTACCAAATTTCCATCATCTTGACTGCCAATGGTAGATAAAACGCCGGTTCCATGCATACTTCTTTGATAAACATCAACATTATTATCAGGAAAATTATACTTGTCAACAATTCGACTTTGACTAAATAAATCACTAAAAAATAATTCGGTATCCAATGACGTAAAACCGGCATCTATAATACCGATCAAAACACCTTGACCCGTAAAATTGTTTTGATGTAAATATTCTCCGTGCAACATATTTATCTGATTGGCTCCATTACCATAATCATAAAATGTTTTGGTCGCTATTGTTGGATAATTATCTGTAATCGGTCTTGTTATTGAAGGTATATTTTTATTGGCAAATTCAATATGATCTACAAAACTCAAACTGGAAAGATTGCGAATATCGCTTTCAAATCCTTGCACATGTACAGCATTCATCCATTTTGACTTTGCCATAATACTAATACCGTTTGCTTGCGCAACTTGCGATAAATAAGTAACCTCAANAGGAACNTCTTTTATATCAAGGGAAATATTATAGCGGGCGCGTCGGTCTAAAGCACGTTGCGACAACATATTAAGCGGGTTGGTTAGATAGCTCGATGACTGCGGCTTATCACTGAAAAAAATCCAAGCATCTTCTATCGTTTGAGCAGAAATACTTTGAAATATCAATAAATTAATCAATAAGAATAATATACTTTTCATGTGTTTAAAATTTTATAATATATTCACAAATTTATCAAAATGTTTTGTCACGATTTTTGTTTCCTTCGGACAAAAATAACGCCAAAACCTACATCAACACTAGCTTATTATTAACTAATAACACCAGAGCCAATCAATTCATCATCTACATACCAAGCAACAAATTGTCCTTCGGCAATGGCTTGTTGGGGTTCAAAAAATTCAACCCAAAGCACATCTTCAAATTGATGTAAACGTCCTTTTCTAAGCGGCTGTAAATGTCTATACCTAATATCTACCGCCATTGTTTCCCCTTGTTTTAATACCATATCAGGACGTACCCAATGCACTTCTTCGTTCAACACTTTTAAAGCTTGTCTGTACAAACCCGGATGTGTATAATGCTCACCGATATAAACAATATTTTTTTGCACATCGGTATCAATCACAAAAGTTCGTTGTTTAAATCCGCCAATATTGAGCCCCTTGCGTTGTCCTTTTGTAAAATAATGTGCGCCTTGGTGTTTTGCAATCACTTTACCATCTTCAGGTTGGTAATCATAGGTTTTTCCTAAAAATTCGACTCTTTCTCGTTCGGTTTCAAAACTTTCAGGTTTATTAAATTGCGTATAATATTCACGTGGTATCACCACAATATCACCTTCTTTTGGTGCCAATTGTTGTCGTAAGAAATCGGGTAAATTGACCTTACCTACAAAGCACAAACCTTGACTATCACGCTTTTCGGCCGTAACAAAACCAGCTTCTTTGGCAATACGTCTCACTTCCGGCTTTTCAAGTTCCCCTATAGGAAACAAAGCATGTTTGAGTTGCTCTTGATTGAGTTGCGCCAAGAAATAAGATTGATCTTTTTTAATATCAACACCAGCAAGCAATTGGTAATAAGTTTGTCCTTTTTTTTCAATTTGTCCTTTACGCGCATAATGACCGGTCGCGACAAAATCTGCATCATATTTTTTGGCTTCTTCCCAAAACAAATCAAATTTAATCTCTCTATTGCACAAAATATCCGGATTGGGTGTGCGTCCAATAGCATATTCTCTAAACATATAATCAACTACGCGTTTAAAATAAGTTGATTTAAAATCGAAAATATGAAAAGGAATACCCAAGTTATCAGCCACCATTTTGGCATCTTCACTATCTTTTATCCACTGCATCTCGTCGGTAATTGTGTAACGCGTATCATCCCAATTGAGCATAAATGCGCCAATGACTTCATAACCTTCATCTATTAAAAGTTTGGCAGCGACGCTTGAATCAACACCGCCGGATAATCCAACAACTACTTTTCCTTTTTTATTCATTATATATATATATTAAATAGAAATAATTAATATTTTTCCTTGTTGATGACATTTAATATGCACCCTATCAAGCACCGCTGGAAGCAACATACTTTGTCCTTTTTGAAAAACATTGTGGTTAACCTCAAAATCCCCATCACCCACATTCATCAAGATTACAAAACTTTTTTGTTTTGTAAAATCCAATGCAATATCTTTCGCAACCACCTTATTCTCAATCTTAAAATACGGCGTATTAATAAAAGCCTCTCGACGCTTATCGGGTTGCATTTCAAAATCAATAGCTTTCAAAGCCTCTTCTGTATGCAATATACGTGGCTTACCGTCTAATCCGAGTCTATTCCAGTCAAAAATACGATATGTTATATCTGATGTTTGTTGAATTTCTGCCAACAAAACCCCTTTGCCAATTGCATGTACGGTGCCAGCCGGAATATAAAACACATCTCCTTGATTAACAGGAATTTTATTTAAAATTTCAGCAAGATTTCCATCAGCTAATTTTTGCAAATATAGATTTTTATCTACATTCTTTTTAAAACCGATATACAAAACTGCGTCTTTATCTGATTGCATCACATACCACAATTCATTTTTACCAAATGAGTTATGTTTTTCACGTGCCATTGTATCATCAGGATGAACTTGTACGGACAAATCATCAGCTGCATCAATATATTTAATTAGTAATGGAAAATCATTTTTAAAAGAATCGTAAACTTTTTTGCCGACCAATTTATCTTTAAATCTATCGATTAATGTCTGTAAACTTTGATGCTTAAAAAATCCACCTTTAACCACTGAAATATTATCAGAGACATAAGATATTTCCCAACTTTCACCAGTTTTATCTGAAGGAATTTCCTTTTTTAAAATAGTTTTTAATTTATGTCCTCCCCAAGGTTTTTCCTTAAAAATAGGTTTAAATAAAATGGGGTTTTGAAGCATTCTTTCTTCTAAAGCCACTTGTAATTTGTCAAAAGAATTGGCAAAAATAATTTTAAACCATTCGGTGTATTTTTCTGAGTGTTCTGCAATATCTTTTTGAATGTTTTCTAAGGACTCCCAACAAAAATCCATCACTTCGTCTGGATTAACAATAGGATTTTTACTGTCAAAACCAATCATTACATGATCGAGTTCATGTTCTGTGAGTCCATTGTCAAAAGGTGCTTTATAAATAAAATGAAATACTTCCTTGAGCTCTGCTTTCATCCCCATCTCTTCCATAAGTCGGCGTTTACCTGCTGCAATATTGCTTTCACCATGTCGTTGGTGGCTGCAAACGGTATTGGTCCACAATCTGGGCGAATGATATTTATCAGACGCTCGCTGCTGCAATAACAAGTTTCCCTTATCATTAAATATAAAAACTGAAAAAGCTCTGTGCAACAAAGCTTGTTCATGCGCTTTCATCTTGGGAGACAAACCTATTTCCTCATCATTTTGGTTGACTAATATCACTTGTTCTACTTTCATTCTTAAAAAATATTTACAAAGATAAAGATTTATGTGTTTGTATAGAAAAATTGTTTAGTTTTGTAACAAATATTACATAAGTACTATTTATACCACATTAAAAAATGAAAAATGAAAAATTTACAAGCACCCAAAATAAATAACGAACATAAAAAAAATGTAACGGCATGCCCTATATCTTATGATCGAGTTGACAAACACCTTATCAAAACATATAGCAGTATTATTTTTTTTGTTTTGCTTATTTCACTTTTCACCAATAATTATATAGGTATGTATTTAATTAGCATCGATTTTATGATTAGGGTTTTTATCGGCATCAAATACAGCCCACTGTGTAATTTTCTTACTTCATTTTTACAAATAACCCCACTAAAACCAAAATTAGTCAACGCCGGCACCAAAAAAATTGCTGCTTTTGTAGGACTGCTTTTTAGTATTTTTGTGAGTGTTTTTTCAATATTCGGTTTTTTTCTCTTGGCAAAAATTGCCATCTTTATTTTTCTTTTTGCAATTGGCTTAGATTTGTTTTTTGATTACTGTCTTGCCTGCAAAATGCAAAACTTATATTTGAGATATTTTAAAAAATAAAACATATAAATCTACCCCTAAATAAATTATACTAAAAAACCAACAATATAAAAAAAGCGAAAATTTATCATTAATAAAAATTCGCTTTAGTACCCCCGCCAAGAATCGAACTTGGATCTATTGTTTAGGAAACAATTATTCTATCCATTGAACTACGGGGGCGCTTCGTTATTTTTTGGTGTTTTCTTCTTTTTTGTTATTTTTTGGATGATCAATTTTGAAGAATAATTTATCTTCTTTTTTATTGAAATCCATCAATACTGTATCTCCCTCGCTAATGTGCATTTCCAAGATTTCTTCTGCCAAAGCATCTTCAACATATTTTTGAATAGCCCTATTAAGCGGACGTGCACCATATTGCTTATCGTAACCTTTTTCAGCAATAAAATCTTTTGCTTTATCAGTCATTTTAAAATTATAACCCAATTCTTTAATACGGCTATAAACTTTTTCTAATTCTATATCGATAATCTTATGAATATGCCCTTTATCTAATGCATTAAATATGATTATATCATCTATTCTGTTTAAAAACTCAGGCGCAAATGTTTTCTTTAAAGCCTTTTCGATCACGCCTTTGGCATGTGTTTCGGCTTGCATTTCTTTGGCACTCGTACCAAAACCAACACCTTGTCCAAAATCTTTTAACTGACGGGCACCAATATTGGATGTCAAAATAATAACGGTGTTTCTAAAATCAATTCTTCTGCCTAAACTATCCGTGATAAAACCTTCGTCAAGAATTTGCAAAAGCATATTAAAAATATCAGGATGTGCTTTTTCTATTTCGTCAAACAACACAACAGAATAAGGTTTACGACGCACTTTTTCGGTCAATTGTCCGCCTTCTTCATATCCCACGTAACCAGGAGGCGCACCAATCAAACGAGAGAGGGCAAATTTCTCCATATATTCACTCATATCCAAACGGATAAGTGCATCTGCATTGTCAAATAATTCTCTTGCTAAAACTTTTGCCAGTTGTGTTTTTCCTACACCGGTTTGTCCCAAAAATATAAACGAACCTATAGGTTTATTAGGATCTTTTAATCCCAACCTATTTCTTTGAATAGCTTTGGTAACTTTTTTAACCGCTTCGTCTTGTCCTACAACTTTTGCTTTAATCGTATCGGATAATTTCTTAAGCTTAGAAGTTTCAGCTTGCGCAATTCTGTTCACTGGAATTCCGGTCATCATTGAAACTACATCTGCTACTTCTTGCTCACCAACAGTGTGACGGAGTTCTTTCATCTCTTCCGTCCATTTTTCTTGGGCTTTTACCAATTCCGCTTCTACGTGTTTTTCGTCATCGCGATACTTAGCTGCCAACTCAAATTGCTGTTTTTTAACCGCTTCCACCTTTTTAGATTGAATTTCTTCTAATTTTTTTTCAAGCGAAAGTACATATTCCGGCACAACAATATTGGTGATATGCACTCTTGATCCGGCTTCGTCCAACGCATCTATAGCTTTGTCGGGTAAATTGCGATCCGTCATATAACGATTGGTCAATTTTACCGCGCCTTCAATAGCTTCATCTGTAAAATGTACATTGTGGTGATCTTCATATTTATCTTTAATATTATGAAGAATTTGAATGGTTTCTTCAACGCTGGTTGGTTCTACCAAAATCATTTGAAAACGTCTTGCCAAAGCACCATCTTTCTCAATATATTGACGGTATTCATCAAGTGTTGTAGCACCAATTGTTTGTATTTCACCACGTGCCAATGCAGGTTTAAACATATTAGAAGCGTCCAAAGAACCTTGAGCACCACCGGCACCTACAATTGTATGAATTTCATCTATAAATAAGATAACATCTTTATTTTTTTCGAGTTCATTCATCAAGGCTTTCATTCGTTCCTCAAACTGTCCTCTATATTTTGTGCCGGCAACCAAACTTGCCAAATCAAGTGCAATAACACGCTTGTTAAAAAGCACTCGAGACACTTTTTTTTGTATAATACGAAGCGCTAAACCTTCGACAATAGCAGATTTACCCACACCCGGTTCCCCTATTAAAATAGGATTATTTTTTTTTCGTCGGCTTAATATTTGTGAGACACGCTCTATTTCTTTTTGACGACCCACCACCGGATCGAGTTTGCCTTCACTTGCCAATTTTGTCAAATCTCTCCCAAAGTTATCCAAAGCAGGGGTTTTAGATTTTTTTACTCTTTTTTTTGGCATTTCAAAACTGCCTTTTGAAGATTCTTCTTCACCCCCAAAAGGATTCTCATGCTCATTGGAAAAATCGTCAGATGCTTTATCCTCAAAATTTACACTATCTTCATCTGACAAAAATAAAATTTTATAAACATTTTTAAGATCAGCATAAATAATATTAAATTTTAAAAAGACACCGGTAATAGGATCATCTTCGTTATACAAAACACTTAAAAACAAATGCGCTGTATTGATCTCTCCTTCGTTAAATGTTTTTGACAATAAATAAGAGCGCTTAAGCGCATTAGATGCCTGATTTGTCAAGGTAATAACCGATTTATCTTGAACGGTTAAATTAGATGTTGTTTTTGCCGGAATGAGCTGTCTTATTTTCATAAGAATTTGACTAACAGACAATTCATATTCGTCTTGAAGTATTTGCAAAACACGATTTTCTTTGTAATTCTCATCTGACAAAATAGCATAAACGAGGTGTTCGGTTCCTACGTATTTATTACCATTTTGATATGCGAGATCTCGACTTTTTAAAATGATTTTTTTTAGTGCTTTTGAATATTTTTCTTCCATGGAAAACAAATTAATTTATAAATGTAAAATTAATAAAATATATGACATAAAAATGCGTATTTTTTGTTAAAATTAAACACAAAAAATATACCAAAAATAATTATAAAGAAGATTGTAAAAGGTGTTTGGCATGTTTTAAAGCAGATTCAGAGGGTGGTTTACCCTCCAACATCTCAGCAATTTCATGTATTCGTTCTTGATTTGTTAAATTTTTGACATGGGTTTCTATTTCGTCATCCGAAGTTTTATAAACCTTGAAATGTTGCTTACCGGCAACAGCTACTTGCGGTAAATGCGTAATCACAATCACTTGCATATTTTGAGCCATTTCCTTCAAAATTTCTGCCATATTCTGCGCTACCTCACCTGATACACCTGCATCAATTTCATCAAAAATAATGGTAGGAAGATTTTTATATTTTGATAAAATGGTTTTTATGGCAAGCATTAAACGCGACAATTCACCACCAGAAGCAATTCTCTTTATATCGCCAAAAGTTTTACCGGCATCAGATGAAATATGGAATTGCAAAATATCCTTACCGTTACTTAAAAATGTCTTTTCTGGTGTAATATCAATTTTTAATAGGGTATTTTGCATAGATAATCTGTTCAAAATATCAGAAACTTGCTTTAACAATCCAGGCATTGCTTGTACCCTATTACGATGTATTTTATCGGATAATTCATCCAATTTTTTTTCAACTTTTACCAGTTCATTGCGTTTGTCTTCTATTTGTAATTCTAAAGATGACAAGTCATTGACTTCTGTTTCTAACTTGTTTTGCAAAACAATCAAATCTTCAATATTATCGGCATGATGTTTTAGCAACAAAAGGTTTAATTTATCAAAAACTATCTGTAATCGTTCTTTTTCCGATGGATCATAAGCCACAGAATCGGTTAAATCGGAAATTTCGGTCAGCAAATCTTGCAACTCAACTTGTATGCTTTCAAACCTATTTTCCAAATCATAAAAAATTCCGGCAATACCTTTAAATTTTGTAAAACCATTTTTTATGCGAATAATCTGTTGCAAGATACCCAATTCCTCTTGATCAATTTTGTTAAATGACTCCGCTAAATGATACTTTATTTCTTCGGAATTTTCAATCGTTTTAAAACGTTGCTCCAATTCAACAGGATTAATTTCTTGTAATTTTATTTCATGTAATTCTTTTAATTGAAAAGATTTGTAATCTAACTCTTGTGCTGCATTAACCAAATTTTCTTCCAATAATTTTAACGCTAATTTTAAGGAAGTATATTGTACATAATTAACGCTGTAAGTATGCAATAATTCGTGATTATTTGCAACCGCATCAATGAATTCAAATTGAAATTTTTTTTGATTAAGTGCAAGGATTTGGTGCTGTGAATGAATATCGATGAGCGAATCGGTTAATTTTTGCAAATGTTCCAATCGCACTGGTGTATCATTGATAAAAGCACGTGATTTTCCATTGGGTAAAAGTTCTCGCCTAAAAATACTTTCATCATCATAATCTAAATCCTCTTTTTCAAATAAGGCTTTTAATGGTGTATCTTTTACGTAAAAAACAGCTTCAACAATTGACTTTTGGGCAATATTTTTTAGCAATCCTTGTTGCGCGCGTTTGCCTCTAATCAACTCGAGTCCTCCCAATAATATTGATTTTCCTGCACCTGTTTCTCCGGTAATAATGGTCAAACCTTTACCAAAGTCCAAGTCTATTTGCTGGATTAACGCATAATTATTTATATGAAGATTTTTGAGCATAAACGAAAACTATTTGTTACAAAATTAAGTTTTTTTCTTCTTCTTTTTTGCTGCCGGAAACAAAACATTGTTCAAAATTAATCGATAACCCGGCGAATTGGGATGTAAATCGAGTTCCGTTTTAGGATCACCCACTCTATGACTGTAATCCTCGGGGTCGTGTCCACCATAAAATGTAAACATTCCCTTACCCTTAATGCCATGAATATATTTGGATTCGCCATTGAGTTTGTTTTGTGCCATTATAATAATATTAGGCTTAATTAATTGACTATCAAAAGCAGTTGTTTGCCCCATAAAACCTTTTATTAACATCGTGTGATCTTGTGTAAGCATCGTTGGTACCGGATCCCATTTGGCTGAAAATTGGTTTAACTCAAAATAATCTGTTTCTTTAGGTATTTTTCGTTTTCGAGTGGTATCAATATCTGAAAATTCGTAAATCATCGGGTTGGCTTCCAAGGTAAAATTGGTAAAAGCAAAACACTTATTATAGTCGAGTTTGCTTTGATAAGCAGCTTCAGAAGGATCACCATCATACATTGACTCACAAATATCCACCCCATCAGCTGCCAATGCGATATCAAAAGAATCCGTTGCAGAACACATGGCAAACATAAAACCGCCACCTACGACGTAATCACTTATTTTTTTTGCTACTGCCAATTTTAATTGGGAAACTTTATTATAACCTAATTTACTTGCTAATTCTTCCAAATTCTGTTTTCGTTCAATATACCAAGGCGCTGTCCGATAAGCAGCATAAAAACGCCCATATTGACCGGTAAAATCTTCGTGATGCAAATGCAACCAATCGTATTCCAATAGTTTATCGTTTAAAACTTCCTCATCATAAACTACTTCATAAGGAATCTCGGCATAGGTCAATACCATCGTAACGGCATCATCCCAAGGCATCTTATCTTTTGGGGAGTAAACAGCAATTTTTGGTGCTTTTTCAAGCGTTACGGCTTCCATATTTTTAGAAGGAGCAGAAATTGTTTTTAATATTTGAAAAGCATCGTCATCAGAAATGATTTGAAAAGCTACACTTCTAATTTGACACTCTTCCTTAATGCTTTCATCAAAAGGAATTAAAAAGGCACCTCCTTGATAATTGAGCAACCATTTAACCTTAACGTGTTGCTGCAAAGCCTTATATACAATGCCGTAAGCTTTCAGATGATTGCTTTGGTCGGTATCCATTGAAACAAGAATAAATTTAGCAAAACTCATCTGAATACTCATCAAAAATATCCAAACAAAAATTATTTTTTTAAAAGGGAAAATCTTCATCGTTTTCTGAATTATAATTATCTGGTGGTAAAAAATCGTCCGGAGAAACATCTGTTAAGTTCATTCTTGATTCAATTTCTTGATCTTGCAGCATATTAAGCTCTGAAAAACGTCCAAATTGACCTTCAAAACGCAGTCTTATTTCACCAGTTTTACCATTACGGTGCTTGGCAATCAAAAATTCTGCTTGTCCATCTGTAGGCGATTCATCTTCCCAAGATATTACCTTATAATACTCCGGTCTATATATAAAACTCACAATATCAGCATCTTGCTCAATCGCTCCAGATTCACGCAAATCGGATAACATTGGGCGTTTGTGTCCTCCTTTATCGGCACGTTCCTCAACCTTACGAGACAATTGCGACAACGCAATAACAGGTATATTAAGTTCCTTTGCCAAGGATTTCATATTTCTTGAGATAGTCGAAATTTCTTGTTCTCTATTTCCTCCTTTATTATTGGAATTTGCGCTCATTAACTGCAAATAATCCACAATAAGAATACCGATATCATATTGCGATTTAAGCCTTCTTGCTTGTGCACGCAAATCAAAGATAGACAACATACTGGAGTCATTTATATAGATTGGCGCATCAGAAATATTACTTATTTTATTATTGAGCAAATTCCATTCCACATCGGAGAGTTTACCACTTCTAAACTTGTCTCCGGCAATTTCTGTTTCGATAGAAAGAAAACGCTTAATCAATTGCTCTGAAGTCATTTCTAAGTTAAAGATTGCTACAGGCACTTTATGATCAACAGCCATGTTTCGCGCCATCGATAACACAAAAGCAGTTTTACCCATACCGGGACGCGCTGCAATGATAACCAAATCACCATTTTGCCAACCCGAAGTATAATTATCTAACGAAGGAAAACCAGTAGAAATTCCACTTAATCCTTCCTCTTTTGCTTGCTCGACAAGTTTATCTTTTACATCGACAACACCCATTCCAATATTTACAGTACCCCTTTTTAAACTTCCTTGCGAAACTTCAAAAATCTTTTTTTCAGCATCATCTAATAAATCAAAAACATCTACAGTATCATCAAAAGATTTTTCGGCTACTTCACCTGAAATTTCGATAAGTCTTCGCTTAACATACATCTGTGTAATAATTCTAGCATGATACTCGACATGTGCCGCCGTAGGAACAATGTTTGAAAGTGTAATCAGATAATATTCTCCGCCTACTTGTTGCAAATTTCCTTGAAATCTTAGTTGCTCAACCACCGTAAAAATATCAATAGGTTTGCCTTCTTCAAACAATTGCATAATAGCTGAAAAAATCAATTGATGCTCAGGCAAATAAAAAACTTCCGGCTGTAACAAATCCACTACCTCATCAACCCCACGTTTGTCGATCATCATAGCACCGAGAATAGCTTTTTCCAGCTCAACTGCTTGTGGCGGAACTTTTGCTTGTGGCAAGGAATAATTCCTTTGATTTTGTTTATTAATAGCTATATCTTTTTTGGGCACTTCCATCAGGCAAAGATTTTTAAATTATTTAGTTTTTTTTTTAGCATAAAAATATAATGAATGACTTTCAATACTAATATTCAAAGCTTCTTCATAATCCTTTTTTATGGCTTCAATTCTAGGATCACAAAATTCTACAATCTCATATTCATCAAGCATTATGATATGATCGTGATTGCTATTAAAAATACTTTTTTCATAAAATGCTTGCACCTTCCCAAACTGGTGTTTTTTTACCAAACTGGCTTCGAGAAGCACCTCAAGCGTATTGTAAATAGTTGCCTTGCTAACACTAAATTGTTTTTCTTTAAACATCCTGTATAAATGATCGATATCAAAATGTCCATCAAGACTATAAATAACTTTTAAAATAGCGTATCGTTCAGGCGTTTTTCGTTGATTCTTTTTCTCTAAATGACGGGTTAGCAAATCTCTAACTTTTTCCCAATTTTGTTTTTGCGTATCGGACAAATCTGATATATCAATTTTTGATAAATGATGTTTTTTTGACATAATATCCTAATTATTTTAGATTATAAAGGTACATCTATTTTTAAAGTTGTTATTAAATTAAGTTAAAAAGTTATCAAATATTATCAACTTATCATTAACAATTAAGAAAAACGAGAAAACCGAATCAAATAAGTAATAGAAAACCTAAACATTAAATCTGAAATGCATAATATCGCCATCTTTAACGATATATTCTTTGCCTTCTACCCGCATTTTTCCGGCCTCTTTGACTTTGGTTTCTGAGCCAAAATGAATATAATCTTCGTAACTAATGACTTCAGCACGAATAAAACCTTTTTCAAAATCGGTATGAATGACGCCTGCTGCTTGCGGAGCAGTATCTCCAATATTGATTGTCCATGCACGCACTTCTTTTTCGCCAGCCGTAAAATAAGTTTGTTGTTTTAACAATTTATAAACCGAATGAATCAATTTATTGATACCGGGCTCTTTCAATCCTAAATCGTCCAAAAACATTTTTCTTTCTTCATAGGTATCCAATTCCATAATATCAGCTTCCGTTGCAGCAGCCAAAATCAAAATTTCGGCGGTTTCATCTTTTACGGCTTCTTTTACCTCCGCTACAAATTTGTTTCCACCAATAACAGCTGCTTCATCCACATTACAAACATACAAAACCGGTTTATCGGTAAGAAGTTGATAACTTGTAACATAATTATTATATTCGTCTTCTGTGAAATCTATTGCACGAACAGAAATACCTTTAAGCAATTCTGATTTAATTTTTTCGAGCAATTCATATTCTTTTTTTCCTTCTTTATCGCCGGTTTTTGCTTTTCTTTTGACTTTTTCAATACGATTTTCCGTCGTTTCTAAATCTTTAAATTGCAATTCCATATCGATAATCTCTTTATCGCGAACCGGATCAATCGCTCCTTCTACATGGGTTATGTTTTCATCTTCAAAACAACGCAACACATGAATAATGGCATCTGTTTCTCTAATATTTGCTAAAAATTTATTTCCTAAACCTTCACCTTTACTTGCGCCTTTGACCAAACCTGCAATATCTACAATTTCTACGGTTGCCGGCATCACACGTTCGGGATGCACTATTTTTTCAAGTGCCTCAAGTCGTGAATCAGGTACATTTACAACACCTACATTGGGTTCAATAGTACAAAATGGATAATTTGCCGACTGCGCTTTGGCATTGGACAAACAATTAAATAAAGTTGATTTTCCTACATTGGGAAGTCCTACAATTCCTGCTTTCATTTACAAAATTTTAATTCTTGCAAAGATACCATTTTTGTTGAATTGTACTATTGATTAATTTTTAATAAACATCGACATCTATCACCACTTGAACAGACTTAAAATAAACGATATTTTGAAAAGTATGCAGCACTTTTAAAACGATTTTTTTTTGCGCCATCATCTGTGAACTCGGTTGTAATTTTATCAAAATTTCCTTGATGTACCGATCTTTAATGCGGGGAATTAGTGCGTCTGAGGGGCCTAAAACATTGTCAAAATAATTGCTAAAAGATTTGGTTAGCCACGCTGAAGCATCAATTGTTTTTTGCAAATTTTTGTCCTTAACTTGAAAATTAATCATCCGGCTATAAGGTGGGTAATTCAATTCTTGTCGCTGCTGCATTTGTTCTTGATACATTTTTTGATAATCGGCTTCCAAGACCATTTTAAGAATTGGATGTTGGGGATTAAAGGTTTGAATTAATACTTTTCCTTGTTCGCCCTTACGTCCAGCTCTTCCTGCTACTTGCATTAACATTTGAAAACTTCGTTCATCGGCTCTAAAATCGGGATAAAAAAGCAATTGATCGGCATTCATCACCAAAACCAATCCCACTCTGGCAAAATCCAATCCTTTAACCAACATTTGCGTCCCAACCAAAATGTCAGTTTCCATATTTTGAAATTTTGACAAAATTGTAGCAAAAGAATTCTTGCCCCTTGTCGTATCGCTGTCGAGCCTTCCTACAACGGCATCTTTAAACAACAATTGCAAATCGTTTTGTATTTGTTCCGTACCAATCCCTTTGTAAGAAATAGAAGGATTGCCACAAACCGGACAAAGCAACGGCTTATTTATTTGATAACCGCAGTAATGGCATTTCAATTTATTTTGGTGCCTATGCAAAGTCAAGCTGACATCGCAGTGTGGGCAATCCATCACATGTCCACAATCATCGCATTGTGCAATAGGCGCATATCCTCGTCTATTCTGAAAAACAATTACTTGCTTTTTTTGTGCCAAAGTTGCTGTTATGACATCCAAGGCTTCTTGGGCAAAATTTCCATTGGTTTGCTTCCTGCGAAGTGCTTCTTTTAAATCAATAATTTTTATCTCGGGCAATTTAACATCGCCATAACGATTGTCTAAAACCGTCAATAAATATCGATTGCGTTTGGTGTTAAAATACGTTTCTATAGAAGGCGTAGCAGAACCTAAAACAACATCTGCGCTATGAATTTTACCCAATAATACAGCCAAATCTCTGGCTTGATATCTCGGCGCTGGACTCATTTGCTTATAGGAAGTTTCGTGTTCCTCATCCACTATAATCAAGCCTAAATCTACAAAAGGTAAAAAAATAGCCGAGCGAGCGCCCAAAACAATTTTGGCTTTTGAAGAATGCGCTGCTACTTGCATCCATACTTCTCTACGCTCTTGCTGTGAATATCTGGAATGGTAAACCGCAATTTCATTGCCAAATATTTTGATTAACCGCTGCACCAATTGTGTGGTCAATGCAATCTCAGGCACCAAATATAGAACTTGTTTATCTTGCTGAATAGCTTCTGCAATCAAATGAATATATACTTCTGTTTTTCCACTGGAAGTAACACCGTGTAAAAGTTGTGGTTTTTGTTGTGCAAAATTAGCTTTTAGTTGTACATAAACTTGATTTTGAGCAGGCGATAATTTTTTTATTTCTTCGGAAGCTTCTTCAAAATATATTCGATCTACGTCGGTCGAAATTTCTACTAATACTTTTTTGCTAATAAGTGATTTAAGCGATGACAATCCGGCATTGCTCTCTTGCAATAACTGTTTCTTTAAGATAGGTCTTCCTTGCCTTTGCAAAGCAAAAAACTGCAATAAAATTTCCCTTTGTTTTTTAGCTGATTTTGACAATTCCTCAAATAAAACATTGAGATCTTTATTTTGCCATTTCAAATGTAATTGAATATATAATTGCTTTTTGGGCTTATATCTATCTTTTACTTCTTGCAAACTTCTAACTAAGTCTTTCTTCATCAATAAATTGACCAATGAAAAAACATTTTTTTTGACCGGAAGCTTTTGTAATTCTTTAATATTGACCATTTTTTGCATGCGCAAGGCTTCAATAATTAAATATTCATCATCCGAAATCAAATCGCTGTCAAAATCTACTTCATCATTTAAAAGTAAATATGTCTCACTCTCCAACATAAAAGAAGCAGGCAGCGCCGCTTTAAAAACCATTCCCAAAGGCGTGATATAATACGATGCGATAAATCGAAACAATTCCCATTGAAAATCATTTACAACAGGTTCATTATCAATGATATGCAAAATTGGTTTGGTGTCGTAATGCAAGGGTTTTTTATCGTGTTTGGCATAAACAATCCCCGTTTGAATGCGTTGATTGCCAAAATGAACTGCCACACGCATACCTTTTTCCAGAAAATTATATTCTGCTTCGCTTACATGGTATGTAAACCTATTCCATAAATTTAAAGGGAGAACTACGTCTATAAAAAGGAACGGTTTCGGGTTCATTTTAACTAATGTTAATTATAAAAGTCTATTCAAAAGACTGCAACATAATCAATTTGTGGTATGTGCCTTTGAGCGCCATCAATTCTTTATGACTACCTACTTCTTCAATTTTCCCCTTGTTCATCACCACAATTTTATCAGCATTTTTTATAGTTGATAATCGATGTGCAATTACCACAGAAGTTCTTTTTTGCATCAGTTTGTCCAAGGCATCTTGCACCAATTTTTCAGATTCGGTATCCAAGGCGGAAGTTGCTTCATCCATTACCATTACCGGTGGATTTTTTAAAATAGCGCGGGCAATATTTAAACGTTGCTTTTGCCCTCCCGATAATTTGTTTCCACTATCGCCAATATTGGTATCATATCCATTGGGAAGATCAATAATAAAATCGTGTGCATTGGCAATTTTTGCTGCCTTAATTATTTCTTCAGTTGAAGCATCGGGGTTTGCCAAAGCAATATTATTTCGAACGGTATCGTTAAACAAAATAGAATCTTGTGTGACCAAACCCATTAGATTTCTTAAAGAATTTTTGGTCATATTCTTGATATCAACACCATCAATTTTTATAGTACCTTCATTAACATCATAAAAACGAAGCAACAAATTGGCAATGGTTGTTTTACCACTCCCCGACTGTCCCACTAATGCGAGGGTCTCTCCTTTTTTTATGGCCAAATCAACATCTTTTAAAACAAATTCCTCTTCATACTTAAAACCAACAGCTTCCAAACTAATTTCTTGTTCAAATTCTTGTTTGTCAATGGCATCCGGTTTTTCAACTATAGGATTTTTGGCATCCAAAATATTAAAAATACGTTCTACTGATGCCATTCCTTTTCTAATGGTATAACCCGCACGTGCAATAGCTTTAGCTGGTGTTAAAATATTATAAGCCAACGCAATAAATGTTAAAAATACCGCCGGACTTAAAGATTTGTCAATCAGCACCAAACGACCGCCATACCACAAAATAGTCAAAATGACCAACACACCCATAAATTCACTTACCGGATGTGCCAAATTTTGTCTATTAACCAATCGATTGCTCGATTTAAAAAGATTAAAAGTAATATTCTCAAAAGATTTGATAAACCTATTTTCTGCATTAAATCCTTTGATAATTTTAAGTCCGGATAAAGTCTCCTCTATATGAGAAATAAAAGCACTGGAGTATTGTTGCACAATATGAGAATCGCGCTTCAATTTTTTTCCCACAATTGAAATTACCCAACCGGCAAGTGGTGTAAAAATAAAAATAAACAAAGTTAATTCTACATTGAGCATAAGCATCGCAATAACCGAAAACAAAATGGTTAAAGGCTCTCTAACAATAATTTCTAAAATAATTAATGATGCCCACTGCACTTCGGAAACATCGGAGGTCATCCTTGTAATAACATCGCCCTTGCGACGCTCTGTAAAAAAGGAAATAGGCAAACTCATTACTTTTTTATACATATCATTACGCATATCTTTTAAGATGCCATTTCGCAAAAATGTCATAAAATAAAGCGCCAAATAATTAAAAACATTTTTTAACAAAATAATCACTGCAATCAAACCCATGATGATACCTAAAGCACTCACAAATCCGTGTTGCTCTATATAGGAAACCCAATAATAATTTAGCGTTCCATTTAGATATTCCTTGATATGCATAAGACCATTCCAAGCCGGTTTTACCACCACTTCTCGCGCTTCGTGCTTAAACAATATATTGAGCAAAGGCACAAAAACGACAAAGGACAGTGTTGAAAATAAAGCAAAAAATACATTGCTCAAAATACTCAATAATGCTTGTCGCTTATAAGGTTTTATATATTTAAAAAAAGTTTGCTTTATCCTACTATCCATTATAAATTTAAGTCTTTTTTAACCCGATTGATTTTATCACCTAGTTGTGTTTCTACCATTTTGTAGTCTGCCACATTATCCAAATTTTGTTTTACACCGAAATAAAATTTAATTTTGGGTTCGGTTCCACTTGGACGAACGGCTACTTTAGTACCATCTTCTGTATAAAAAATCAACACATTAGAGGATTCAACTTTTATAGGCGTCGAAGTGCCTGTCAATAAATCTTTGGCTACTGAAGTTTTATAATCTTCTATTTTTACCACTGGTGATTGGTCAAAGGATTTAGGCGGATTTTCTCTAAAATCTACCATCATTTTATCAATTAAATCTTTGCCTTCCATTCCTTTTTTGACCAAGGCAACCAATCCTTCTTTATAAAAACCGAGTTGTTTATATAGTTTTAATAATTCTTCAAAGAAAGAACTGCCTTGTGCTTTGGCATCAGCTGCAATTTCGGCAGCCAACAATCCGGAAGTAATAGCATCTTTATCTCTCACAAAATCACCCACCATAAATCCAAAACTCTCTTCGCCACCACCGATAAACTCTTGTTTACCTTCGGCTTCTCTAATCATTTTAGCAATCCATTTAAAACCGGTCAAACCTACTTTTACTTCTACCTTATTTGCTTTGCCAATTTCTTTAATCATTTCAGTAGAAACAATGGTTGAACCTATAAATTGATTTCCAGTTAACCTACCTTTTTTTCGCCATTTTTTAATCAAAAAAGCATCCATCATTTCCATAGTTTGGTTACCGTTAAGCAAACGCATTTTGCCATTGGGTTCTCTAACAGCTACTGCAATTCTATCGGAATCAGGATCGGTAGCCAAAATCATTTCAGCACCTATTTTATCGGCTTCTTTTAAAGCAATCGTAAAAGCTTCGGGTTCTTCAGGATTGGGTGATTTAACCGTAGAAAATTCTGGATCGGCATTTGCTTGTTCTGCTACGATATGAAAGTCTGTAAAACCGGCGCGTTCCATTGCCGGTGGCATCAACGTAATAGATGTTCCGTGCAAAGAAGTAAATAAAATCTTTAAATCACCTCTGTTTTTTGCATCAAAAGTTCCGTATTTTACGGCAGCATCTAAAAATGCATTATCTAAATCGGCTCCAACATATTCAATTAAAGCTTCATTGGCTTCAAAATTGATTTCTTCAAAACCTAACTTATTGATTTCTTCAATAATTGATTGGTCTTGTGGCGGCACAATTTGTGCACCATCATTCCAATATACTTTATAACCGTTATATTCCGGCGGATTATGTGAAGCAGTAAGCACTATTCCGGCATCAGTTCCCAAATGACGTACTGCAAATGACAACTCAGGTGTTGGTCTAAACTCGCTAAATAAATATACTTTTATACCATTGGCAGAAAATACATTGGCAACCAATTTGGCAAATTCTTTGCTATTATGTCGTACATCATAATTTATAGCAACACTCTTTTCTTTCTTATTAGAAACACGGTTAATATAATTAGCCAATCCTTGCGTGTTTTTTCCAAGCGTATATTTATTGATTCGATTGGTTCCCGCACCCATTACACCACGCATACCTCCCGTTCCAAATTCTAAATTTTTGTAAAAACTTTCTTCGAGNTTTACCGGATTATCATCTATCATGTCTTGTACTTCTTGACGCGTTTGTGCATCAAAAGGTGCTTTTGTCCATTCTTTTGCTATTGCTATTATTTTTGCATCCATAATATATATTTTTGTAATATTAAATAATTATAATTTTTTTTGATACGCTAAATCCCAAATAATTTGGAAAATAAAACGCGTTCTTTTTTCCAAAATATCGTAACTGATTTTATCAGGTTTGTCCGATGGTTCATGAAAATCCTTTGAACTATTTCCATACAAATAAATTACAGGCACTTCTTTATTCATAAACTGTGTATAGTCTGCTTTCTCTACCAATGGTTTATATTTAACCGTCATAAAATCGTTATAAGATTGCATATTGTCAATTTTACTTCTAAAAGCTTTTATTCCAAATCCGGTTGATGCTATATTTAATGGATAAAATTCAGATATCTCTGCTTCATTTTTAAGCCTTCCCAATCTACTCAACTCNATCACTGCTTTTGTTTTTGCCAAAGGCACCACAGGATGTTTAATATAGAAACGAGAACCCAACATATTTTGTTCTTTTCCGGAAAAATTAACAAAAAGAATATTTCGTTTGGGCACAAAACCTGAATCGATAGCCGCTTTAAAAGCTTCAATAATCTCAAAAGAAGCAGCCACTCCAGAAGCATTACCATTGGCTGATGGATAAACCGTTCCGCCTACAATCCCTTGTCCATCATAATGACTAATTACCAAAATAAAATCATCACTTTTTATATCTCCACGAATAATTCCCATTACATTTTCACTTTCTACCACCGAATTGGTATTCTTATATGACAAACTTAAGGGCACACTAAATTTACGCACTCTTTTGTTATTAAAGGTCATATCACTTGGATTGTCATATCCGGTCAAATCCGTAAAGATGTCTTTATTGATAAAAAAATCATAAACAGAATCTTTTTTTACAGAAATACTAACGGATTTATCCTCAAAATGTTTCTTAAAATTTTTCCAAAAGTAGTCATGTCTCTTAGGGTCATAAATCAATAAAGCTTTGGCTCCGTGTTTTTGAGCCGCATTTCTTTTTTTAATATAAGCATGTATGGGTTCATCTGACCATTCTGATCCTTTAGTTGTTGCTGATATTATATAATTTCCATATTTGTCTCTTGGCTCGCCCCCTACGATTAAAACAATCTTTCCTTTAACATCTTGAAAAGCGTAATCACTATAACGATAATCATCAATACCGTAGCCTGCAAATATAATTTTGTTATCATTCAACTCAATGCTATCATGCGGAAAAAAAGAAATAAAATCTTTGCCATATTCATAAGCTTTTCTATCTGTTTCTAAAACCGCTTTGGGCATACTATTATTAGAAGCTGTAAATTTTTGCTTATAACCATCTAATGCTCTCGGGAAAAGTAAATTTTGATCTAAAAAAAAATGACTGATATAATCCGCTGCCATCTTTTGACCTCGTTTTCCGGTTTCTCTACCGCGCATACTATCACTTGCCAAATTATAAAGATGATAATCCAAATCATCTGCTGAAATGTTTTCTGCAAAAATTTCAGCAAGTGTGGGTGTATGCTTATTTTTGTTTGTTTCCTTTTTTTCTTCCAAACCATACTTCTGATTTAATTCCTTCTTCTTAGAACCACAGGAAAGCATTAAAACCGAAAAGCTCAATAATATTATAAAACGTATTTTCATAAATTATAATTAAATTTATTGATATTATATTATAAATTGATCAAAACCTCTTTCATTCAAGTTTCTCATCGATAATTTTTGTTAAAAAACATCTACTTCTAAATATTCTATAAAACAAAAAAATGAATCTATCAGCTCACAAAATAATTACAAAGATAGTGAAAATATTATATCTCGAAATGATTAATACCTGTTGAAAATAAGATAAATTAAGACCTAATTTACTTCACAAAAATATCACAGCACAAAAAAAAAGGCTATCTCTACAGACAGCCTTTGTATAAATAATTTGGATAATAATTATCCCAAATAAGATTTTAAAATTTTACTTCTTGAAGTATGTTTTAATCTTCTAATTGCTTTTTCCTTAATTTGACGAACACGTTCACGAGTTAAGTCAAAGGTTTCACCTATTTCTTCTAATGTCATCATGTGGTTTCCATTTAAACCAAAATATAATTTTACAACATCACCTTCTCTCGGTGTAAGGGTTTTTAAGGCTCTTTCTATTTCAGTTCTCAACGACTCCAACATTAAAGTTTTATCAGGACTGGGTGATTCACCTGAGCGTAAAACGTCATATAAATTTGAATCTTCTCCTTCAACCAAAGGTGCATCCATTGAAATATGCCGTCCTGCGTTTTTAAGAGAAATTTTGACATCATTAATAGACATTTCCAAAGCTTCTGCCAATTCTTCAGGTGATGGCGGACGCTCATTAGCCTGCTCAAGTTTGGCATACATTTTATTAATTTTATTAATCGAACCAATTTTATTTAAGGGCAATCTAACAATACGAGATTGCTCTGCCAAAGCTTGCAAAATTGATTGACGAATCCACCAAACAGCATAAGAAATAAATTTAAAACCACGTGTTTCATCAAAACGTTTAGCAGCTTTTATCAATCCCAAGTTACCTTCATTGATTAAATCAGGCAAAGATAATCCTTGATTTTGGTATTGTTTGGCTACGGAAACGACAAAACGCAAATTTGATTGTACTAATTTTTCTAAAGCACCTTTATCACCTGCCTTAATGCGTTGTGCCAACTCTACTTCGTCATCGGCAGTAATCAAATCTACTTTACCAATTTCTTGTAAGTATTTGTCTAATGAAGCGGTCTCTCTATTGGTAACCTGTTTGGTAATTTTGAGTTGTCTCATAAAAAAAATGGGTTTAATTAAGTGTGTTCAATTAGTATTACGCAAGAAATCGCATAAAGTTACAAAAACTGACAAATATTTTTTTTTGTAAGATTTTTTATGGTACAGAATCGTTTAATAGCTACCAGCCACCTGTAGCACCGCCACCACCAAATCCGCCGCCGCCAAAACTTCCACCGCCAAAACTTCCACCGCCGCCAAATCCACCACCAGATCCCCAGCTACTTCTGCCACTGCCTGAAAAAATTATTGGTCCACCACCGGATGAATGCCAACCACCACCGCTACTTCCTCCTTTTCCGAAGGATGAAATAATAATCATTACAATAAAAACAATTAGAAAAATAATCCAAAAAGGAATTCCTTCATTCTTTTCTTTCAAATCGTTTTTAAATTCACCCGCAAGTACTTGTTCTATTGCTGTAATGGCTTCATCTAAACCTTTGTAATAATTTCCTTGCTTAAAGTAAGGAATCATTTTTTCTTCTATAATCCGCCTCGACAAGGCATCTGTTAGTAATGGTTCAACGCCATAACCGGAACGGATTGTTACTTTTCGATCACCTTTTGAAATCAGAATAAAAACGCCATTGCCTTCGTTTTTTTGACCAACGCCCCATTTATGCGCCCACTCCGTAGCATATAATGAAATATCATCATTCACTTTATCAACCGTAGCAATCACAATTTGTGTAGATGTTTTGTTAAAATATTCGCCTACTCTTTTTTGTAACTGCTCTTTTTCTTGGGGTTGCAACAAATGAGCATAATCAAATATTTTGGTTGTTTTCTGTACCGAAACAGGTGGAATTGCGGGCAAACCATCGTCATCCAACTTAATTTGATCTTTTGCTTCAATTTCTTGTGCAAAAACAGAAGTACTTGCCAATAGCAAGAACAACAACAAAAAATAATACGTATATTTATGTATGTATTTCAACGGCTTATAAATTTTTGGATATTTCGTCAGGAAGTTCATTTATATCATCAGACTGATAAGGAAAATATGCTTTTAATTTATACCCGACTTCTGTAATTCCGGCAATCAATCCGTCAGCAAATTCCTCATTTTTAAAATGATTAATCACTTGATCTTTAATACTCACCCAGAAATCACTGGGAACAACTTTATCTATTCCTTTATCTCCAATAACAGTAAAAACATTATGGATAATATCTACATAAAACAAAACGCCATTATCTTCCTTAGTGTTTTGCATACCTATGTGTTTAAAAACCTCCCATGCACGTTGCATTGAAGGTTTTTGTTTATTGCTTTCTAAATGCACACGAATTTCCCCCGAAGTATTTTTTTCAGCTATTTTTATAACCTCAATAATTCGTTTTTCTTCTTTTTCAGAAAGGAAATCTTCAGGTGTCATTATTTAGTAAAATCTACTTTTGGCGCACTTTCAGCACCTTTATCAGCTTGAAAACGTGCCATTTCTTTAAAACCAAACATGCCAGCTAACATATTTCCAGGGAATTTTTTAATATGTACATTAAATCTATTAACGGCATCATTAAAACGATCTCTTTCTATTTTAATTCTATTTTCAGTTCCTTCTAATTGGCTTTGCAATTCAAGAAAGTTTTTATCGGCTTTTAAATCGGGGTATCTTTCAACCGAAACCAACAAACGACTCAATGCACCGCTTAAACCTTGTTGTGCTTGTTGAAATTTAGCCATTTGATCAGGTGTTATATTACTTGGATCAATTTTTACTTGTGTTGCAGAAGCCCTCGCATTTATAACGGCTTCAAGCGTACTTTTTTCATGGTCAGCATATCCTTTAACGGTATTAACCAAATTGGGAATCAAATCTGCCCTACGTTGATACGCACTTTCAACTTTTGACCAAGCTGTTTTTGCATCTTCTTGATAAACGATACCTGTGTTGTAAAATCCAACAAAAAACTTATAAAAAATAAGTCCCACAATTAAAATTACACCTAATATCCCTAATGTTTTTTTCATGATATTTTTTTTAAATGATTTTGTAAAAATACTAAAAAATTATAAATGCGCACGCACATCCATTAATTCTTCTTTTATTTTTTGTAAACGTTCGATTATGCTAATACTCTTATTAACTTTTTGTCTGCCTTCTCGCAACTTCTTTTTAGCGCCTTCCAGCGTATAGCCATTTTCTTTGACCAAATGAAAAATAGCTTTAAATTGCAGCACATCTTTCTTGGTAAAAAGACGTTCGCCTTTGGCATTTTTCTTTGGTTTTAATAAAAATGAGAATTCTTTTTCCCAATAACGAAGCAGTGATGATTTTACCTCAAAAGCTTGCGCCAACTCATTTATACGATAATATATTTTATCCGGAAGTTCTTGCATTAATCCAATGATTGATTTTCTTTTGAAGCAATTTTTCGCAACTGTGCATACATTTCTGCACTTAAATCGTTATAATAATAATTTACCGGATTAACTTTTTTACCATTAACGTGTACTTCGTAATGACAATGGGGACCAGCTGACAATCCGGTATTACCAACATACCCTATTATTTGCCCACGTTTTACCTTTTGTCCATTGTGCACCGCCTCCTTATTCATATGCGCATAAAGCGTTTCATATCCAAAACTGTGGTTAATCACTACATGAATACCAAAACCATTGGCTTTGTAACCGGCGTGTTTGATCGTACCATCAGCTGTTGCATAAATAGGCGTACCGATTTTCGCACTAAAATCCATACCGTAGTGAAATTTACGTGTTTTTAAAATTGGGTGAATACGCCAACCGTAACCCGACGCCATTCTTTTTAAATCTTTATTCTCTACAGGTTGAATCGCCGGAGTATGGGCTAATAATTTCTCCTTAT
>JGI24023J19991_10000156_pt1 | contig 48595 bp, 36 predicted proteins | sample Cruoilmetagenom1_FD_19991 | JGI IMG/M metagenome (IMG submission 19991)
CGATAGGGTCTGTATATTTAAGTTTTGTTTCATTATTTTTTAAATTCGATGTTTTCATGAATTGCAGTACTTACAATTATTGCAAGATTATTGAAATCTTTATCATGTTTAACGTTGTTAAATCATACAAATTCTCCATAACAGGCTTATTTACTTTACAACTTTGTAACATCGAAATTCCCAAAATTGTTAGTATTATTAAACTTATTTTTTTCATAATAAATGTTTTAAAATATTGCCTACTCCTGCTCACTTTTAAATCGGCTTTTCGGCTTATGCCCGATTATTAGCAGTTCATCTAATTATTTTGGTCGGCGGTGGGGGTCTAAATCTTTTTTGTTTTTTTAATTCCGAATAAGTCGGTGCGCTTTTGATTTTGTTGCCTTTTATCGTCGGCTTCCATTCTTAAATGCTTGCCAATTTATGTATATACAATTGTATATATATCTGTATTGTGTGCAAGTTACAAATAAAAATTTAAATATTACAAATAAATGTTATTTTTATTTATTTAATAATAGATTCAACCAAATTCCACTCGTAATGCTTGTTGTGTATCTGTTTGGTGATTATTATCTGTAATTAAGGAAGCATTTATGAAGCCATAAGTATTTTTAATTTTTATTTTGTAAAGTTAGTAGATATAATAAGAAAGTTGTTTATTTTGTAAACGCATTAACCTGCAATATTTATAAATTTTGAGTATTTACTTATATGGTATTTTACTTTCGTAGAGATACGAGTGTTATTAAATGACACTGTTTACGAAATGTTAATTTAGGTTTATATACAATGCCAAACAATTTTTTTAAAATGAAAACATATTTAGTGTAAATTTGAACATTATAAAAAAATGAAATTATGAGTTTAGAAAATGAAATAATGACGCAAATCAAAGCAGCTATGAAATCCAAAGATGCTACGGCATTAGAAGCTTTGAGAGCTGTAAAGTCAGCTATTTTGCTAGAGAAAACCAAGCAAAAAGGTGTTGAATTGTCTGAAGCAGATGAATTGAAAATATTGCAAAAGTTGGTGAAACAACGAAAAGATAGTGCCGAGATTTATATTTCGCAAAACCGATCAGATTTGGCGGAAACAGAGTTAAATCAAGTTAAAGTCATCGAAGTGTTTTTGCCCAAGCAAATGTCTTATGAAGAAATAGAAAAAAATGTATTGAATATTATTGGTAAACTCGGAGCAACCGGTATGAAAGATATGGGCAAGGTTATGGGTGCAGCTTCTAAACAAATGGCTGGAAAGGCTGATGGAAAAACAATTTCCGGCATTGTCAAAGAAAAATTAGCATAGACACTTGTGTTTTAAGTAAAGAAATAATATTTTTGCCAAATAATTTTTGCCCGCGTGGCGCAACTGAATAGCGCATCGGATTTCGGCTCCGAGGGTTGGGGGTTTGAATCCCTTCGCGGGTACAAATGCCCTTATAATCGCAAGATTGTAAGGGTTTTTTTTGTTAAAATTTGTTTTGCTTTGTAATAATTAATTTTTTTTTAATAACTTCGACAATATTTTGAAATTAATATAAAATAAGCAACTTATGAAGTATTTTAACATCCTTTTTTTATCATTAATATTTGTGGTAACAGCTTGTTCTACAGACAATAAAGTTATAGATAAAAGAGCCAAACACACCAATTTTTTGGCACATTCTCCTTTTGCAATTTCTAAAAATTTGTCGCGTGAGGCACGAAAAGACTTAGGTATGCCACCCAATAAGTATTTAGAACGACAATGGGAGCTAACGATGAATCCTGAAAAAGGAAGACCTACAACTGAAAAATTGCATGCACTTTCAGAAAGATTGCGTAACAAACCCACGCGTTTGGTTCCGGGTGATGCCGGAAATGCTTGGGTAGAACGTGGGCCGAACAATGTAGGTGGCCGTACAAAAGCACTTTTGTTCGATCCCAACGATGCAACACATCACACGGTTTTTGCCGGTGGTATAAGTGGCGGTTTATGGAAAAATATAGATATCACCAATGCCAATTCTGATTGGACTTTGGTAGATATTCCGCAAAATTTATCGGTGAGCAGTATAACGGTTGATCCTAATAATTCGCAAGTATTTTATGTGGGAACAGGTGAGAGTTATACAGGCGGTGCTGTTAATGGAAATGGTATTTGGAAATCAACCGATGCCGGCACTACTTGGCAGCATGTTTTTGGTGGAATTTCTGGTCAAGCAACTTATGAAACCAATGCAAATTTACACATCAGTACACCAGTCGGTTTGTCCGGTGACTTTTTTGCAGTAAAATCAGCTTTTGGTCCTGATTTTAACGATGTAACTGGCACTCTAATTTTAGTAGATGATGGTTCTTCTGATCCCACATTAGGTTGTGGTGGTTTAACCAATGCTGCTAGTATCAACGGAAATATTGCGGTCATAGAACGCGGTACTTGTTATTTTACAGAAAAAGTTATCAATGCGCAAAATGCAGGTGCTATTGGTGTTTTGATGATTAATAATGTAGATGGTTACCCAATTATTATGGGCGGAACGGATACTTCAATCACGACACCTGCAATTATGATTTCTAAAAGTGATGGGGCTGCACTTTTAACGGCTTTACAAAATGCACAAAGCATACAAGCTACCTTGACGGATAACCATACAGATATTGCCAATGGATTTGTCGTGCCGGGTATTACCCATATCAACGATGTTATTGCTAGAAATAACAACGGTGCAACAGAAATTTTTGCAACGGCAGGTGATACATATTTTAGAAGAGCCAATCCATATACTGTTTTGGGTACGGGTTATCAAGGCTTGTTTAAATCTGCGGATAATGGTCTTACTTGGACTAAAATAAATTTACCTTTAACTAGTGAAGGCAATCCTTATACGCCTTTTGATTTAGAATTGGGTGCAGATAATAAAGTTTGGTTTACCACGACCACTTCGCCTGTTTATGGAACGGATGGTGCTGGTAGTATTTTTTATTCGGCAGATGGTACTAATTTTACTTTAGCAATGGGAAATAATACCGGAAGAACCGAATTGGCAGCTTCTAAAACGGATCCAAATAAATTTTATGCAATAATGGTTTCTTCGAGTTTGCCTTACATTTTAAAAACAACGGATGCTTTTGCTAGTGTTAATGCAACATCAACACCCAATGGCAGTTCCACACCTGCTAATGATTTTACAAACGGACAAAGCTATTATGATTTGGCAATTGAAGTATCTCCTAATAATGACGAGATTGTGTTTGTAGGCGGTATTGACTGGTTTAAATCGATAAATGGTGGCAACGCTTGGTCGCAGATTTCTTACGGATATGGTGGCGGTACGTACTTGCATCCTGATCAACACGGAATTGTTTTTGCAGATGCCAATCATATATTGTTTGGCAATGATGGGGGTGTGGGTTATTCAAGCAATGGTGGCACGAGTATGTACCATCGCAATAAGAATTATAACACAGTGCAGTTTTATCATATGGCAGTAGCGCCTTCAAATGTGTTGCCCGGCGAAAATTTTGTAGCGGGTGCACAAGACAATGGTACACAGATGTTTGAGAATGCGCCAGCTGGCATCTCGGGTTCTTTTGAAGCCCAAGGCGGCGATGGGGCATATTGTTTTTTCGATCAAGATGGAACAGATAAATATAGAATAAGCAATTATGTTTATAACAATAGAATAAGATTGTATAACTATCAAAATTCAAGCTGGTCAACCATTAATTATGAAACGACTGATCATGGTGATTTTATCAATCAAGAGGCTTTGGATTCGCATTTGAATATTTTATATGCCAATTACACGACTTATGCTACTGCCGGAAATACCTATCAATTGGTACGATATGCCAATCTGCTCGGTTCGGTTCAAAAAGCATATTTGCAAGATGCAGCTATGAATAGACCACCTTCTGCGTTTAAAGTTTCCCCTTTTACAACTTCGTCGAGTAAATTATTTGTTGGGTTGGATAACGGTAAATTATTTAAAGTGCTTAATGCCAATACGGCTTCGTATTCGTTTGTAGAAATTACTGGAAATGATTTTTTAGGAAGTGTTTCGGATATTGAATTTGGCCAAACCGAAAACGATATTTTCGTTACGATGTCTAATTATGGTGTTAATAATGTTTTTTATTCGTCGGATGCTGGTAATACTTGGGTGCAAAAAGATAATAATTTACCCGACTTGCCGGTTAATTGTATTTTGCAAAACCCATTAAATAGAAATCAAGTAATCATCGGAACGGACTTAGGTACTTGGTGGACTGGTAATTTTAACGACGCAAGTCCCATTTGGACACAAGGAAGTAATGGTATGAACACAGTAAGAGTTACCGATATGGAAATGCGTGATGATTACAAAGTTTACGCATCTACTTATGGAAGAGGTGTTTTTTCCAGTCAATTTACGGCGGCTACTTCATCATTGGACGAAACGCTTCTTAAATCGATAAAAGTTTATCCAAATCCTATAAAAGATATTTTGAATATTAGTATTATGGAGCAAATAGAAAATCCTAAATTATCGATTTTTGATGTATCCGGAAAGCAAGTATATACCAAACAATTGATGGAAAGCGGTAAAAATTATAAGATTAATATTGGATTTTTGTCGTCAGGTAATTATATTTTAAAATTGCAATCAAAAAATAAAACTTTTACCAAAAAGTTGTTGAAGGAATAATTCTTTCTTTTTAATATGCATGCAAATCAACGCCAAAAAAAATGTTTTTTGGCGTTGTTGTTTTTAACAAAGACTTATTTTAAATATTTCATAAATTCCGCTCTGGGAATTTCTCTTGCGCCCAAACTTGCCAAGTGATCTGTGTGCATTTGGCAATCTATAATTTCATATCCTTTGTTTTTGGCGGTTTGTGCCAGATAGATATAAGCTAATTTTGAAGTGTTGCTCTCCAAATGAAACATGCTTTCACCTGAAAATACATTTTCTTTTACATGCACACCGTATAAACCGCCTACCAATTCGTTATTTGTGTTCCAAATTTCAATAGAACTGGCGAGTCCTTTGTGGTGGAGTTTTATATAAGCTTCAATCATTTCGGTATGTAGCCAAGCATCATTCTGATTTCTTTGATCTGATGAGGCACACAGGTTAATAACGCGTTCAAAAGCTTTATTTTCGGTAATTTTGTAAATGTTTTTTGCCATAAGACGACGCATGGTTTTGCTAATTTTAATTTCATCAGGAAACAATACCATTCGTTGTGGAGGTGTCCACCAAAGTATTTCGTTACTATTGTCATACCAAGGGAAAATGCCATTTTGATATGCCAATATTAATCGCTCTGTGGATAAATCACCGCCAAAGGCTAAAAAACCTTCTTGATTAGCCATGTTAATAGGCGGAAAAACAATTTTATGCAAAGGAAGTTTGTACATGATTTGTGCTGAGCTTAAAATGTATGCAAAAGTACATAAAAAATATATTGATAATAATTCTTTAACATTAGAATGATTTTAAGGTTAAATAGTTAATTTATAGCAATTTGTTTGCTAATTTTACTCGTTAAGTAATTTTTTTTATTAAATTTACTCCATAAATTGATTTAATTAACCAAAAAAAATATTATGAAATCAAAAACATGGTGGGTAATTTTTGCTTTTGTGCTTTGGTCGGCAGGAAGTAGTTATTACTACGTTTGTAAGATTAAAGGATTTTGTCAAATAGATAAAGAACTGGTAAATAAAACTAATAAAACTAACAAAAATAAGAATTCAGATGCACCGATCAAAATAACAAAATCCAAATTGCTTCGTAAATTGGTTTCGTTTAATTGGTCAAAATCGGATCCTGTTATTGCAGATAGCTTACAATGGACTGCTGAAGTAAAATCAATAGTGCAACTTGCATCTGAAGGAAAGAAATTGCGTATTCAAGCACCTTATTTTGCCGATGAAGAAAATACATCAGAATTTGATAATTTGGGAATTGCCAGGGCAAATAAACTGAAAGCGTATTTTGATAAAGATATAGCTCCTAATCTTATTATTACCGAAGGAAAATTGGTCGTGCAAAAGGATACGATTTCACCCGTTTTTGCCAATCGAGAAGCAAATGATATTCAATGGATTACAAGTAACAATTTTGTAAAAGAAACGCAAGGAAAAACGCTTATTTATTTCCCTTATAATTCTAGTAAAGAAATAAAAAATAAAGCCATTCTTTCATATTTAGATAATCTTGTTGTACTGATGCAATCTGATCAAAATATAGAATTACAAATTGTGGGATATACCGACAATATTGGTTCGGATGTTTCAAATGTTTATTTGGGAAAACAAAGAGCCAAACGAATTAAAAATGTTTTGCGTCGTAAAGGTATCGTGCCTGATAGGATTTTTGTCGATTCCAAAGGGGCGCAAAATTTTATTGGAGATAACAAAACAAAACAAGGAAGACAAAAAAATAGAAGGGTTGAAATGACCTTAATCAAATCACACAAAAATCAATAATTATGAGTTTATTAGTAGGCGGATTGTTTAGTACAGCTGATTCTTATGGAAGTGGAACAGCTATTTTTGAAATTTTATTGATGCTTTTAGTAGCATTTATTTTGGGCTATTTGCTGCGATTGTTTTTGTCCGGTAACAGTGAATCCGGAGATTATAAATCAAAATATGATGAATTATTACATAAATATGATTTGTTGAAAAATCAAAATGAGATTCATCAAAAAGAGAATAGAAGATTGGTTGCCGATTTGGTTGGTTGCCAAGATAAAAGTAAAATGGCGTTTGCCGGTGGCGCTGCTGTTGCCAAAGAGCCAATTCATAAAGATAATTTGAAAAAAATAGAAGGAATTGGTCCAAAAATTGAGCAATTGTTATATAACGCAGGTGTTTATACTTGGGAAGCATTGTCGCAAACGAGTGCTGATTTTATCAAAAAACTTTTAAACGATGCCGGTCCCAGATACAAAATGCACAATCCAGCTACTTGGCCGCAACAAGCCAAAATGGCAGCGCAAGGAAAATGGGATGCCTTAAAAAAATGGCAAGATGAATTGAAAGGCGGCAGACCTGTTTAAACCTTGTGTTTTTTATGAGAATATTTGAGCAGTTAAATTTTCTATATCTGTTTTGTCATCGTTTATATCGATAACCATCGTTTGATTATGTTGCCAGACTTGTAATACATTTTCCAAAATACTTTTTCTGACCACCCAAATCATATTGAGGTGTGGTTGTTGCATAGCGAGTTCTATGGCATCAAACCATCCTTTTCCTTTGAGTTCTAAAAAGCCAATTTCATCAATTACCAACAAATTAAGTTCCTTTATATTTTTGGTGAGTGCTTTTTGACCAAATGCAATGCCTTGAGGTGAGAAATAGAATCGCCCCAATTTTTGTGCATCTTTATCAGGTGTTTGGCTACATAAAAAGGCGGTTTCTTGATTTGCAATATTTTCAATATTAAACCCAAAACGCTCATTGTTTTTGTCTATGCCGTGTGCAATAATGCCGCCAATTTTTTTATTGGGATGATTTTGTTGTAAGTCTTGTATTACTTTTTTTAAAAATGTAGTTTTGCCACTTCGTATTTCTCCTGAAATAATGAATATCTTATTTTTTTGATGGCTATAGTCTTTAAATTCGTTTAGTAACATATCTGATAGTTGTATGGATTTACGCATTGTTTTTAAAGGATTTAACAAGGTTTTTTTGTCTTTTGAGACATTTTTTAGGATAAAGGGAACGGCAGAGGTTGCCAATCCAAAAGTTGCATACAATTGTGCATAACCGCGTTTGTATAGTAGGGCTTTTACCAAAGGGTTTTTTAATTCTACACTTATTGCTGTAAATACGGACACGACCAAAATGGCTCTTATAATCATTTTTAGTCCAATAAGTAATCCTTGCGTTTTGTCTTGCCAGAGCCAAACTGCCATTAATACAATAATGACCAATTGAATCCAAAAAATTGGTTTGGCTAGTCGGCGTAGTGATTTTCCATATCGATATATCAAAAAGGATAAATATAATAGAATGGGTAAGATGATGTGTAAAAGTGAAAAAAATTCTAATGAAAATAAAACCACTATCAAAACAAGAATGTGAATAATGATATAAAAATATCGATATTTAAAATGTTGTATATTAAACAATTCACTCTTTATTTCCCATTTTTCAATAATTTTTTGATTAATTTTAGGTGCTTTTAGTATAGATGTCCCTAAGTGTTTTCCGGTAAATCCGGCAAGTAAACCACCTAGAGTATAAGCGATGATGACAATTGTAATCAATTGATTTATAGGAAGATTTATATGTGTTGATTTTAATAGTACGAGATATAAATTTTCTAGGATTTTTACAATATCAAAACCGTAAATTATAATAACGCTGATGATTCTATGCAAAATGGCGCTAAACATTGCCAATATGCCTGCAAAAGCAAAAGCGACGATGTTTCGCCTAAAAATATTGATAGATAATTGAAAGATAAAAGCTTCTAACAAAATACCGATTAATGGCCCCAAAATAACAGATGTTGGCATAAGAGATCGCAAAAGTGCGGTGATCAATCCAGCTTTAATAAATAGATTTTTGCCATTCCATTTATACGAAAAGCCGCTTAATAAAACAATGGCAAAAAATGTGAGAAAAGTACCGGCAAAAGGCAATCGAAGGCTATGAAAGAGACTCCCGAAAACAATTTCAAAAGTTGCCCAAATACTACCAATTACGGCGGCTTTTAGCCAAGTTTCTTGTTGTTTATAATCCATCTTCTGCTTTTAAATTTTTCCACTCATTGGGCGAATTAATATTGGTGAATTTGTGCTCAAATTGTGTAGCATCAATAATTTGATGTTGGGTTTTATCTAGCAAATGATTTAATTTATAATCTTTTTTAGTAATTTGTTTTTTGAGCAGTGTCAATATATTCTGATCATAAATTCCTACGAGCATTTGAAGTCTGTTTTGTGCCTTAGAAATGCTAATCTCACTATTTTCTGTTGTGTTTTTAATTAAATAATCAATAATTTCATTATCCAACAAAGGCATATCGGTTGCAATAATCAAAGTTTTTTGATATTTAATTTTTTGCAGACATGTATAAATGCCGCCCATGGGTCCAATATTAGGAATTTTATCGGTAAATACTGTTAAATCTGTTGCCAAGTCAGAGTTGCTACTTATGATAATGTCGTCTGTATATTGACGCATTAAATCTATCGTATTTTCAAGAAATGTTTGACCACGAAAAAGGATTTGCGTTTTATCAAATCCCATTCGTTTGCTTTTGCCTCCGGCTAATATGATAGCTGATAGTTCTATAAATTATATGTGTTTAATTTGTAAATCCTTTTCGTTTTAATAGCGCATCGATTTTTGGAGCGCGGCCTCTAAAATTTTTATAAATTTCCATGCCCGATATTGTGCCACCTTTGCTGATTGCTTTTTTGTATTTTTTTGCCAATTCGGGATTAAATATATCACCGGTTTCTTTAAAAGCAGCAAAGCCATCAGCATCTAAAACTTCTGACCAAAGATAGCTGTAATACCCGGCAGCATAGCCACCGCCAAAAATATGAGCATAATTTGTGCTTTTGTATCTCGGAACAATTTCTTTTATAAGATGAATTTTTTGCATCGATTTTTTTTCAAAATCCAATGTTTTTCTATGCAACGTATCATTAATAGTATGCCAATCCATATCGAGATAAGTGGCTGCCATAAATTCTACTGTTCTAAATCCGACATTAAAATTGTTGGCTTTATTCATTTTTTCAACCAATTCTTTTGGTATAATTTTTCCTGTTTTATAATTTATAGCATATAATTTTAACATGTCAGGATCACTCATCCAGTTTTCCATAATTTGTGAAGGAAACTCTACAAAATCTCTAGGTACATTGGTGCCTGAAAGCGAAGCGTATTTAACATTGGAAAGCAATCCATGCAATCCGTGACCAAATTCATGAAATACGGTTTGTGCTTGATCAAAATTTAGGAGCGAAGGTGTATCTTTGGTAGGTGCGGGAAAATTGAAATTGTTTGTTACAATTGGGGTGATAAAGTGGTTATCTACATTTGATTGCATGCGAATTTCGTTCATCCATGCGCCGCCGCGTTTGCTGGGACGTGCAAAGAAATCCATATAAATGACGCCAATATGTTTGCCATTTTCATCGGTTATATCATAAGCTTGTTGGTCTTTGTGCCAAGTGGTTATTTTTTTATTTGGTGTAAAATTTAACCCAAACAATTTATGTGCTAGTAAAAAAGCCCCTTTTCGAACCGCATTTACTTCAAAATATGGTCGGGTTTCGTTTTCGTCAAACTGGTATTTTTCATTTCTGATTTTTCTTACATAATAACGCCAATCGCTAGCGCTAAAAGCATCGTTGATGCCATCGGATTTCATGTTTGCAGCCAATAAATCTCTGTCCTTTTGGGCTGTTTTTAAGGCAGGTGTCCAAATTTTGTCCAATAAGTCATAAACATTTTTGGGGTTTTCGGCCATATTATCTGCCAAAATGTATTCGGCAAAGTTTTTATAACCTAACAAATGCGCTTTTTCGGCGCGTAATTGTGTCGTTTTTTCGACTACTTTTTTGTTGTCGTGTGCATTGTTGTTATTGCCTCTATTGATATATCCTTGAAATATTTTTTTGCGCAATTCTCTGTTGGTAGCATAATCTAAAAATGGATAAATACTTGGACGTTGTAGCCCAAAAGACCAGCCAGTTTTGTGCCCGCGTTTAAGCGCTTCTTCTGCAGCGGCATCTATTGCGGATTTTGGCATTTCGCCTAAATCTTTTTTGTTGTTTACATAAAGTTCAAAATCATTGGTTTCGGTAAGCAGATTGTCACTAAATTTTTGTGATAATGAAGCCAACTCTTTATTGATAATCTTTAATCTATCTTGTTTGTTGTCAGGAAGATTCACGCCAGATCTTACAAAATTTTTGTAGGTTTCTTCCAAGAGTTTTTGGTCTTCTAAATTCTTTAATTTAGCTTGCTTTTTTACAATATCTATACGCTTAAACAATTCTTTATTCATAGTGATTATATCAAAATGGACAGCTAATAAAGGTCTGATTTTTTGGGATGTTTTTTTGAGTATATCATCGGTGTTTGCAGCTTCTACAGCACTAAAAGTATGTAATATTTTTTTGAGTAACTGTCCGCTTTGTTCTAAGGCTACTACTGTGTTTTTGAAATTAGGGGATTGGGTGTTTTGAACAATTTTTTTTATTTCTTCATCGTGTTTTTTTAAGGCAATTTCAAATGCAGGTAGATAGTCTTCACTTTTTATTTTGTCAAAGGGCGGTGTGCCAAATGGCGTATCCCATTCTTGTAACAAGGGATTGTCTTTCTGTGTCATATTTTGTTGATGTTTTTGCGGATCTTGATTGTTTTTGTTATTTTGCTGACAAGAAGCAATTGTTAATAAAATAACAGCAATTTTTAGTATATTTTTCATTTGTTTATGGTATTTATGAATATATTTTAATTTATTATCAAGTTTTTATATGTTTAAAAGCTATTTAAAATTGATTATTATGCTAGTTGATATTTTTGATAATTGTTCAAAAATACATAATTTGTATTAGTTAATCTAGAAAAATTGATTTTTTTTGAGATATANTATTGAGTTAAAATTTATTATGCTTGCATACTAATTAGTAAAAAATATTTTGTACCTTTGCTTTACTAATTTTTGAGTACGAAAAAGTACACATTAGAAATGGAAAATGAAGGATTTATTTGATAAGTTTAGAAAAGATAAAGGCCCATTGGGAAATTATGCCGATGTAGCTGAAGGATATTTTGTTTTTCCCGAATTTGAGGGACAGATTGCCAATCGTATGAAGTTTCAAGGACAGGAAATGGTTACTTGGAGTATTAATAACTATTTAGGTTTGGCCAATCACCCCGAAGTGAAAAAGGCAGATGCTGCGTCAGCGGCAAAGTGGGGAATGGCTTATCCAATGGGTGCTAGAGCAATGTCTGGACAAACACCCAAACACGAGCAATTGGAAAATGAATTGGCTGCTTTTGTAAAAAAAGATAAAGCATATTTGTTGAATTTTGGTTACCAAGGTAATGTATCGATTATTGATAGCTTGGTTACTAAAAGTGATGTGATTGTTTATGATAGTGATGCACATGCCAGTATTATTGATGGTTGTCGTTTGCATCAAGGAAAACGATTTACCTATCAACACAATGATGTTAACAGTTTAGAAATAATGTTGCAACGCGCTACGGTAGTTGCCGAAAAATCAGGGGGTGGTATATTGGTTATCACCGAAGGCGTTTTTGGTATGCGTGGTGAGCAAGGTAAGATTAAAGAGATTGTTGCATTAAAAGATAAATTTGATTTTAGATTGTTATTAGATGATGCTCATGGTTTCGGTACGCTTGGAAAAACGGGTGCCGGAGCAGGAGAGGAGCAAGGTGTGCAAGATGATATCGATATATATTTTGCTACTTTTGCCAAATCTATGGCAGGTATCGGTGCTTTTGTTGCCGGTGAAGCAGATTTAATTAAATTTTTAAAATATAATATGCGTTCGCAGGTTTTTGCCAAATCTTTACCGATGCCGATGGTTGAAGGCGCTTTGGTTCGACTTGACTTGCTGAGACGTAGCCCTGAATTAAAAGATAAACTTTGGCAAGTGGCAACTTCGCTTCAAAAAGGTTTGCGTGATGCCGGTTTTGATTTAGGATTAACCGACACTGTTATCACACCAGTTTATTTAAAAGGTAGTGTGCCTGAAGCAATGGTTATGGTTAAAGATTTACGCGATAAATACAAGGTGTTTACTTCGATTGTAATTTATCCTGTAATTCCTAAAGGCTTGATTTTATTGCGATTAATTCCAACAGCGGTGCACACGCAAGAAGATATTGACATAACCGTTAAAGCATTTACGGCTATAAAAGATAAATTGATGTCCGGCGTATATAAACGTATTGGAGATGAATATATAAAAAATATGCGCGCATAAATAAAGAGTGTTTTTTTCATAATGTGGATTTTTAGGTTAACACACAGTGAAAATGACAAGCCCGAGCATTTGCTCGGGCTTGTCTGTTATATTGAATAAGTTTGATTTCTAATTCGTCTTATTCTATTACTTTTGGATTCTTTCTGGGCGTAATATTACTCAAATCATATCCTGAGAATTTTTTTAGATATTCTCTAATACTGGTGCCATAAGCATCACTCATAGTATTTTTGCCATAGGACCATAAATATTGTTGCACGGCTCCTGCACCGCCAAGATGGGCAGCTGCCAAGATGCCAGATTCTGTGATTTTTACACCACCAACCCATTTTTTATTAAATTTTTTGATTTCTTTACGTAAAATGTATTTGTTTTTTTCCAAATTGGCAACAAATGCTTTTTCTTGTAGCAAAGGATTTTTTAAAAAATTCTTTGGATTGACATGCAAATCTTTTAGAGTAGATTTGCCAAATTGATATTTACCTAAGTATCCTAAGGTGTTAACACGTGAGTATTTTCCTTGTGATTCTTTAAAAGCCAAAGCTTCTTTAAATCCCACGAAATCTTTTTCTACAAACGGAATACGCATTTTTTTGTCCACATTTGTTTTTGCAAGCATTTCTTGTGTTGGAACAATAGAAAGACCGGTTTCTGGTCGCTTGATTTCAATAGTATCTATTGCATTACGATCAATCATATTATTGGCAAAGCTGACTAAGAAAAATGCTATGCCTAATAACAAAATTGCGGTGATTTTTTTACTATTTATTAATTTCATAAATTTGATTTTTGCTATTTTATAAAGAATTTGAATTATAAAATTTGCAATATTTCAGCGGCAAAGATAGTGCCAATTTTTTAATACGCAAGTATTTGGTGAATTTTTTAGGAAAAAGTAGAAATAATTAGCAAATGTAATTTTTTCTAAAACTAAAAAAATGTTTGTAAATATAGGTGTAAGCGATTATTTAAAAAAATAGAGAATAAGATTTTATACATGCAGATATATGTAAATGAGAGATAGTATTTTCTAATAATTTTTAGATAGTTTAACGGTTGGCATATATATATAATGTGTAATATTTTGAATTAAACACTATTTTTATAGAAAATAACTTAATTTTGGTTTAGTATAAAACAGTAAAATATTGTGTATTTATTGATTGTTATTTTATTTATCAAAAATTCCAAGTAATATTTATTAGAAAATATCTAGGTAGAATGTTGCTGCCAAAAATTATTGTCGAAATGTCAGAAGTTTGAATTTGCTTAAAATTATCTTCGTTTGTTAGGTTTCTAAATTCAATATTCGTTTCCCATTTTTTGTTTTTAGGTCTGTGTCTTAAAGTGGCGTCTAAAAATAAAAATTGTTCCTTTTTCTTATAAGTGTTTGGTAAATAATATTCTGAGGATAAAATAATGAACCATCTTTTATTTGGTTTTACAATAATTTTAAAATTATTTTGCCATGATTTATTATTAAAAGCTGATTGTTTTTGGCTTTTTGAGTTTGAATAATGGTATGTAAAATTATTTTCAAAGGAAATAGGTATTTCAAATGCAGTCTTCCAAAATAACGAATTGCTAAAATATTGATTTTTATTTTGTCTTAAATCTGAATTATTAATGATGTTTCTAAAATTTGATATTGAGTAGTTACTTGTTAGTTTTATAGTGGATTCTATAAATGGTATATACTTTGAAACTTGTATATTCATATTCCAATTAGTATTGTCTTGTGGTAGAAAAAAATATTCTATTTGAGTAGTGGTATCTGTAATGTTATAATTAGTAAAAAAATTTCCTGTTGATTTTTGGTAATTTATGTTGGCATTTAGTAGAAATTGATTATATAAATCATTATTATAATACAATAAATTATATCTTTGACTTTTTTGTAATGCTAAACTTGGTATATTTTTAATTGTTGTTCTATTGTTTATTAAGACCTGGTTTAGGAAGAAATGTCGTGCTGCATTTGTGTTTTGATTATATCCTAAATTTGCAGTTAGAAATGATATAGAATTCAGATTATATTTTATTTTTAATGCAGGCTCAAATATGAAATTATTTTGATTCTCTTGTTGATTTAAGATATTTTGCTTGAGGGATTGATTTAGAATGCGGACAGAATATGATGGTGAAATTTGCCAATTACCTCGATTAAAATTATAAATACCAATATTAAAAAGATTGCTTTGTTTATAGTAAAAGTTATTTAGCGAAATGGTTTCTTCTGAATTAAATAAACGAGATTTGTAGGGTTTGTTATTTAGGTTTGCGCCTATGGTAAATATATATTTATTATTTTTTCCTGAACCTAAATAGGTTGCTTTTCCCTCTAAAATTGTTTTTTTGAATTGACTTTCTTGAAAATCGTTATCAGAAGTTTGACTTAATTTTGAAGGTGAAATATTAAAACATTGAGGCAAATCATTAAATGAATGGAAAATTGAAATTTGTAGCGCTTTTTTATCAGAAATTTTCTTAGTCCAAAGTAAATTTTGTTTTAGATAAAAATCTTCAGTTTTGAGGTAGGAAGAATATTTATTATTTTGGTTTTGAATAATTTTGATAGGTGTTTTTATATTTTCTTGTCTAATTTTTATGTTGTATTCGAATAAAGTGTTTTTTGATGTGTTGTATTTAATTTTAAGATCACTTCGATATTGTTGCGGTTTTTTAGTAATAAATGTGTAGTCTGATGTCGTAAAAGCTTCATTGTTAATTTCAAATTGTTTTTCAAATAATTGTTGAGAAGTTATTTTGTCTTGTAAATAATATAGATTTATTTTCACATTTAATTTTGGATTTAGCTTAAAAATACTATTGTAATTTCCAAAAAATTGTTTGTTTATATTGGTTCTTTTTTCATCTAACAAGTTTGAAAAACGAGTTTCAGCGATAATTTTTTCTGCTAAATAATCTTTTTCTTTTTGTTGTTCAAAATTAGAATTAAAAGATAAATAATCAAAAGGTGAGTTGTTAATACCTACATTATTATAAGCTAATGTAGCAAATGATTTGTAGGATTTTGTAATACCTAGTATATTAGAATTCAAATTATAAGATTGGTTGCCCCCGTTAAACCAACCGCTACCAAAATCTACATTACCTGAAAAATCTATTTTTCCTTTTTTTAGTTTCAGATTTAAAGAAACTTTTCCACTTTGTTCTATGCCTTTTAAAAGTGGATTTTCTGCATAATTGTCAATGGCTTCTATCTGTTCTACCATATCCACATTAATATTTTTAGTGCCTAATGTATAGTTAAAACCAAATAAGTTATCACCATCTAGTGTTACAGTTTCTATAGATTTGCCTTTGTATTTTATTTCACCTGTATTTGTGTTTAATTCAATTCCGGGTATTTTTGATATTACATCTTGTATTTTTCTGTCAGAAGCGTCGCGATAGGCGTTAACTTTGTAATTTATAGTGTCTTTTTTTATTGTAAAAGATTTTTTTTTTGATGTTAATACAACTTCATCTAATTTTATTATTTTATCTTTTCTCAAAATAAAATTTAAGGTGTATTTTTTGTTTTTTTTTGGATTTTCTATGATATAATATTCTTGTTCATAGCCATAAGAGGTGATCTCAATTATTATTGATTGATAATCTTTCTTTAGGATGATTTGATATTTTCCATTCTTTGAAAATGTGTATTCTGAAATGACCTCACTATCATTACTATTTTTTATAACAATATTTGAAGTAGGAATTATTTTATTGTTAATATTAGTAATTGTTCCTTCAATTGTCTGAGAATATAAAAGGTAGTATGAAGAAAAATATAAAAATATAAATATTTTAAAACTATTTTTCATTTTTATCAAATTCTGTAACAGTAAAATCAATGTGATTATTTTTAAAATTTGTTTCTACACTGCCTCCATTTTCTGCTGCTAAAAACTCAAGAAACCTCTTTCTTTTTTTTATGTTTTTAAGAGATAATTTTTTAAACATTTTTATATCAACCAGTTCATTTTTTTTAAATATAAAATCTTCTTTTTCATATTGTTTTTCATTTTTAATTGATATAACCTTAAATTCTATTTTATTATCTAAACTTATTAATTCTAAAATTAACCCTGGTAATCCATTGAATTTCCAAGGGCCTCCATTAATTGGAATTTCCGTTGTGTAGTATGCGATATATTCTTTGTTTCTTAATTTTACTTTAGCGGAATTGCATTTAAAATTCAATATCGTTTTTGTCTTTTTCTGAAGAATCCAATTAAATTTTATTTTTGGTTCATTTATTGTATAAAATTTTTTGCCCAAATTTAGATTGTAATATAATAAACTATCATTATTAGACTGTAATAGTATTCTGTTTTGAGATTTTGGTTTGAATGTTTTAATAGAAATGACTTTTTCACCATGTGCAATGTCATTTTCTTTTTTGTCAATTTTAGTGTCATAGATCGTAAATAAAGATATTGAATCTGTATATGATAATTTTGAATTATAAATAGAACCATTATCATTAAAGATATATGCTACTTCAATTGAATTTTGTGAATAAGTATAATTGCTTATTATAATTATAAATAATATTATTTTTTTCATTATTATTTTTTTAATTATTTAAAAAGACAGATGGGAATAATCCAATCTGTCTTTTTCTATATATATTATTGTGCTAAATATGCATTGATTAATCTCATTAGTCCAGAATAACTTCCTGACCATACAAAAGAATCTCCATTACCTAACTGAACTGTATTTCCTGAACAATCAGAAAGAATAGTATTATCTATTTGAATAGTGTCAATAGAAATTTTAGGAGATAGGGTTAAATCTATAAAATTAACACTTTCTAATTCCATAGAGTTAGTCAATTCAACAGTTGCATTATCAAATGATGAAACTGTTTTCGCATCGTTTGATGCATAAGTAAATGAAGCGGTTAGTAGTAATACTACTAATAAAAATAAATTTTTCATAATAAAATAATTCAAAAGTTTAGTATGAAGAATAATTTGTTAAGCCGTTACTTTTCGTGTGGATTTTCCACAGTTTCGACTTTTGAGGTTTCCAATATTACCTTTTTGGAGCGTAATTTCTTTTTGTATTCTAATCTCGTAAATCGGATGATCTTAAATTCACGCTATTTATACAGTTAATGGTTACCAATATTGATATGCATATCAATATTGTTTGCAAGTTACAAAAAAAATATAAATAACGTACAATAACTATTATTTTATTTATAGTAGGTAGATTCTGTTTGTAATTCCAGCTTTATTGGTATAAAAATTTATAAAATTTAATTTTAAGGTAATTTGAATTCAGATAACAACTTCTTTTTAGTGGTAAATGCCTTGTCTATTTAATTGTGTGTGGTAGTTGCCGGCATCACGGTTATGACCGGATAAATTTTTGTTAAAAATATGGTATCCGGGTTTGTTAAAGTCTGCTACAAAATAATAAAAGTTGTGTTTTTCGGGTTGTAAGACCGCATTGATGCTTCGTTGGTCAGGCATGCAAATGGGTCCTAATGGCAATCCAATATTTTTATAGGTATTATAAGCAGACACAACTTCTTTATGTTTGTTTAGTACTCTTTTGATGACAATATCCTTTCCATATTTTTGTTGATAGGCAAAAACCACTGTTGGATCAGCTTGTAAAAGCATGTGTTTTTTTAATCGGTTGAGATAAACACCTGCAATTCTTGGCAATTCTTCTTTTTTGGTAGATTCTTTTTGAATAATCGATGCCAAAATTCCAACTTCAATAGGTGTCAATCCCAAAGCTTTTGCTTGTGCGCGTCTTTGGTTATTCCAAAACCTATGATATTCCTTGAGCATTTTATTTCTAAATTTTTCAGGAGAAGTATTGTAATACATTTTGTACGTGTTGGGCACATACATCAATAAAGCGGTTTGTTGGTTAAAACCGTTTTTGCGTAAAAAATCCTGATTTAAAATTGTTTTTAGTATGCTATTTGAGTCTGACGCAATATAGAGACTTACGGCACCGGCTAAATCTTTTAAGGAATTTCGGTTGTTGAAGGTAACATTTATTTCTACTTGTTTACCGATTCGCAATATATTTATCAAATCATTATTATTCATCTTATTTTTGATTTGATATCTGCCCGGATAAATTTTATGAAAACGTTTTATTTTACTTGCTAAGCTAAATTTTGAAGTGCTTTTTAAATAAGGTTTTAAAAGTGTTTTTAATGCATCAAAATCAGTGTTTTTAGGTATATCGACATAAGAATTTTTATTTTTTACGATGGTATTTGGGCTGTATAATACACTATATAAACTTATCGTGATAAGACCGAAGGCAATTATTAAAATGCTTAATATATATATGTATGTTTTTTTCATTTATTTATTTTGATTGCCGATAAAATCTTTTGCAGTTGCAAATATACGTTTTCTTAGCTTTAACTCAAAAACATGTGTTTATTTAGATTTGCATAGACGTGTAAATCTTTGTGTATTTGCACGTGTAGTATTAAAATTGAAAGAATATGAATAAGAAATTAACATTAACAATAGAGCAAGCTATTATTGAACGAGCTAAATCTTACGCGAAAGAAAGAGGGCGTAGCCTGTCTGATATTATTGAAAATTACTTAAAAATCATTACAAAAGATGAAAGAATAGAAGCGGAGATGTCACCTTTAATAAAATCTTTACGAGGAAGTTTTAAAATCCCAAAATCATTTGATTATAAGAAGGAATTATCAAAAGAATTATCAAAAAAATATTTATAATGACAAAAATATTAATTGATACAGATGTAATTTTAGATTTTTTCTTTGATAGAAAACCGTTCTCTGAACATGCTGCAATAATTCTAAATATGTGTGAGCAAAAGCATATTCAAGGATTTGTAACGACTGTGATAATAAGCAATTCTTATTATTTATTGAGACGAAATGCGCAACACAATAAAGTAATTGATAAGTTAAAACAACTGCTCTCAATTATTGATGTTCTTAATATGAATAAACGAATTGTAATGAATGCAATAAATTCTGATTTTAAAGATTTTGAAGATGCATTGCAAAATTTTGCAGCCGTATCAAATGGAGATATTGATGTAATTGTAACTCGTAAAATTAAGGATTTTAAGAAAAGTGAAATAGCAGTTTTGACACCAGAGAGTTTTTTGAAATTAACAAAAATTTAGTGCTCAATTATTCTGTCTTTAAAATATGTTGAAATAATAATTCGTCTTGAAATGTTTTGCCGTTAAAATTCCATTCTTTTTTTTGTCCGGCTAAAACAAAAGCATTTTTTTTAAATACGTTAATGCTTGCCAAATTGTCAGCTGAAATATTGGCATATACTTGATGTAAATGCAAAATATTAAAAGCGTAATTTAAAATTTCTTCTATGGCTTCGTTGCCATATCCTTTATTGCGTTTGTCTTTATTTTTGATAATAATACCGATACCGGCGCGTTTATTTTTTGCGTCAAAATCAAATAAATCTACAAAACCAATAAGTTCGTTTGTTGCGCAAATTTCAATGGCAAATCTAAACTGCTTGGCTTCATAAATATCGCGGTCGGCTTGCTCGATATATTGTTTTAATAAGTGTTTTGAAAACGGCTGTTGGGTATGGCTTAAGTGCCACAAATCTTTATCGTTTTCAAGTTCGTATAAAAAATGAATATCTTTAGGTTCTAAAGCCCTGAGTCGAATTGTTTTTTTACCCATAGTTATTATTTTGTTAAATTTATTTAATAGGTCTTTTATTGTATAAAATTGTAATTATTCTGTATAACAGTGCTTTATTGTTAAAACTCCGTTAAAAGCTGCGTTAATTTTGCGTTAAAGATACTGACATTTTATCAATTTGGAATAATTTTGGTACATAATTTATCTCTAAAAAGATAATATTTGATCTGTAAATAATATTTATGAATAAATTTCATTAAAAATTAAAATTATGAAAAAATTAGCAGGATTAATAGCTGTGGCTGTTTTTAGTTCGTTATTTAGTATTTTTGGCTATAGGTATTTAGCTGAGAAAGAGGCAAATAATAATCCAACTTCAGATTCACCAACAGTTTTTAACGATGTCTCTGCAGATTCATTACAAGGACATTTGGTCAATATTGCAAATAATAATGAGCAAAACAATTTAATTGGAAACGAATTACCCGATTTTAGGAAAGTGGTTAAAAAAACCAAACTTGCCGTAGTGCATGTAAGAAATACACGTTTTGTAAAAAGACAACAGCCTTTTTATTTTGGATATAAACAAGGACAAATAGACAAGCAAGAAGGTACAGGATCGGGTGTAATTATTTCACCCGATGGCTATATTGTTACCAACAATCATGTTATTAAAGGCGCTAGCGAATTAGAGGTAACGCTTGATAATAATAAGACTTATAAAGCTATTTTAGTAGGCACAGACCCTAATACTGATGTGGCAATTATCAAGATAGATGCAGACAATTTGCCTTATTTACCATTTGGCAATTCTGATGATGTAGCACTTGGCGAATGGGTTTTGGCAATCGGAAATCCTTATAATATCGGTACAACTGTTACCTCGGGAATTGTGAGTGCTAAGGGGCGTGATTTAAAAGGAAATAAACGAATTGATAATTTTATTCAAACCGATGCGGTTGTTAATCCAGGAAATAGTGGTGGTGCTTTGCTCGATACACGTGGCGAACTCATAGGGATTAACACTATGATTTTTTCAATGAATGGATCATACATTGGTTATTCCTTTGCGATTCCTTCAAATATCGTAAAAAAAATATTGGATGATATTTTAGAATACGGAAGCATCCAAAAAGGTGTTTTGGGTATAAAAGGTGCTGAACTAAATGGCAAAATAGCCAAAAAATTAAATATTGATCAAACTGAAGGTGTATATATTTATGAAATTGACCCTGATACAGGAGCCGCAAAATCCGGTTTAGATGTAGGCGATATCATTGTCAAACTTGATAACATTTCTATAGCAACAATGTCGGACTTGATGGGTTATCTTAAAACAAAACGACCTGGAGATAAAATAAAAGTAGCGGCATTGCGCCATGGCGATGTTGAGTATTTTGAAGTGATTTTAGATAAAAACGAAGCAGCTTATCTTAAAACGCTGGGCTTATCGGTTAGAAATGTGAGCAAAAAAGTATTAAAATCTTATGGTGTTAAAAATGGCGTATTTATAGATCGGATTAATAATAGACTTTTATTTCAATATGGCGTTAAACCCGGATATTTAATTACGCGCATAAATAACACATCGATTTACTCGGTTGATGATATTACAAATATGTTGCAAGCACTCGAAAATCAACGTTATTTGTTAGAAGTTGTTTCGCCTGATGGAAAAGTTGAAAAATACATATTTCAATAATTTTTTGTAGTTGTTTTAGCTTAGATCTGAAGGTAAGTTTAGGGCAAATTCATATTTTAATTTTAAAAAATATGAGTTTGCCTGTCTTAAATCGATGAAAGGTTGCTATTTTGATAAAAAGTATTACTTTTATCGTCTCAATTTATCTAGATTAATTATGGACAAAAGCGAAAAATTTTTTCAGGAAATATCAGAGGGATATACTTTCAAAGGTGATTCTTTCGTCATTGGTGGTGCTATGTTAGATGGTGTGCCAATAAAGGATTCATTGGTAAAAGTGCCTTTAAAAACTTTGAACCGTCACGGATTGATTGCCGGTGCTACCGGAACAGGAAAAACCAAATCATTACAAGTAATGGCGGAGCAATTGTCAGAAAAAGGTATTCCTGTTTTATTGATGGATTTAAAAGGTGATTTAAGCGGATTGGCGAAACCGAGTCCCGGACATCCAAAAATTGATGAAAGAATGTCAAAAATTGGGTTAAAATTTACACCCAATGGTTTTCCGGTTGAGATGTATTCACTTACAGGCAAAGAAGGTATCCAGCTTCGTGCTACGGTTTCAGAATTTGGGCCGATTTTATTATCGAGAATTATTGACCTTAACGATACACAAAGCAGTATCATTTCTGTGCTTTTTAAATATGCCGATGATCATAAATTACCTCTGGTAGATTTAAAAGATTTAAAAGAATTAATCAAGTGGGCAACGGGTGAAGGTAAGATTGATTTTCAAGAAGAATATGGACGAATTTCTACTGCTTCAACAGGTTCTATTTTGCGAAAAATAGTAGAATTAGAACAACAGGACGCTGATATATTCTTTGGAGAACCTTCTTTTGATATCGAAGATTTGATGCGTATAGATGAGGAAGGACGCGGGATTATAAGCATTATCAGATTGACAGACATTCAGGATAAACCCAAGCTCTTTTCTACCTTTATGTTGCAATTGTTGGCTGAAATTTATGCCAAAATGCCCGAACAAGGCGATGCCGATCGTCCGGAGTTGGTTTTCTTTATCGATGAAGCGCATTTAATTTTTAGAAGTGCTTCAAAAGCATTGTTAGAACAAATAGAGTCTATTGTTAAACTGATTCGTTCTAAAGGTGTCGGTATTTATTTCGTAACACAAAATCCCAAAGATATTCCAAATGAGGTATTGGCACAATTAGGACTTAAAATCCAGCATGCCTTGCGCGCTTTTACTGCCAAAGATCGGCAAGCGATTAAATTGGCTTCTCAAAATTTTCCGCTTTCAGATTATTATGATACCGATGAGGTACTCACTTCCTTGGGAATTGGAGAAGCATTGGTAACTGTTTTGGGCAGAAAAGGACGTCCAACACCATTGGTTGCCACATTGATGCGTGCACCGATGAGCCGTATGGATATTTTGAACGATAATGAACTCAAAAAAGTATTGTCAAAATCAAAACTCAAAGATAAGTATGAAAAAGTAATCGATAAAAAAACAGCCTACGAAATTTTAAAAGCCAAAATAGAAAAAGCGGAGGAGAAGGAAGAAACTGTAAAGAAAAAAAAGAAAGCGAGAAGGGAAAAAGAAGCACCCGGAATGATTGAAAAAGTTGTTAAAAGTTCGGTAGGAAAATTGATTATTAGAGAAGTAACACGTTCTTTATTAGGTGTTTTGGGTATTAGTTCCGGATATCGTCGCAGACGTTAACAGTACAAAATTTAAAAAATAATTATAAAATAGAATAACAAACTTATGAAAAAATCAACATTTATTGTAGCCTTAATGGTCGTTTTTGCTTCTTGTCAAAATCAGAATAATGACTTTGTTTTAAAAAATAAACAAGTTGGAAAAATAACGGATACGACAACTATTGCACAGATGAAAGAATTGTATAAAAATGATTCTATCGTGAAGAAAACGGAAGGAGAATCTGCTTTTAATGCGTATGATGAATATACGATTATCGATAAGAATACTAAGAAAGCATTGATGGTTGTTTCGCCGCAAAGAATCAACGATGAGACTTCTAAAATCAGTAGAGTGGATATTAAAAGTGATTTGTTTAAAACAAAAAACGGTATCAGCTTACATTCTAATTTTGGTGCCTTTAAAAAGAATCAAAAAATTGGAGAAATTGAAGAAACTTTTAAATATTTGCTTATTTACATCGATGACTTGAATGCAACAATTGATATGTCAAAAGATGTGTTGCCATTGAATGCCAGAAACGATAGCAGTATTAAAGTAGATCAAACGATGATTCCAGATGATGCCAATATTAAGCATTTTGTCATTTTTATGAATGAATAATGCAAACTTTTTTACAAAAATTAGCACTTGAAATTGTAAAATCTCCCGATTTTACGCAACTGACAATTGTCTTGCCTAATAAACGGGCAAGTGTGTTTCTCAAAAAGGAATTAGCCTCTTTGTTAGACAAGCCTGTTATCAGTCCTAAGATTATCAGCATAGAAGATTTTTTTGAAGATTTATCACCGTATCAGCGTGTTGATTGGTTGCCTTTATTGTTTTATTTTTATCAAACTTACAAAAATATTTATAAGGAAAAAGCCCAATCATTTGATGAGTTTATGAAGTGGGCGCCTTCTGTTTTGCAGGACTTTAACGATATTGATACTTATAGAATTGATGCCAAGGAAGTTTTTACATATATCAATGAAGTTAAGAAAATTGAAAATTGGCAATTGCGTCCAGATAGTCCAAAACTTATTACCGATTATTTAAAATTTTACGCATCCCTTTTTGATTTATATAAAGATTTAGTGCATCGTTTGTCAAAACAACATTTGGCGTATCAAGGTATGATTTATGCTCATGTTGCCGAACATATCGAAACCATTTCAAACGATTTTAAAAAAGATAGTTTGATTTTTGCTGGTTTTAATGCCTTAAATCAAGCGGAGGAAAAAGTTTTTAAATATTTGCAGTTAGAAACCAAAGCCAAAATATTTTGGGACGCAGATGCTTATTACTTAAAACCAAAATTTGAAGCGGGCTTTTTTTTACGTCGCTATCAAAAGGAATTTCAAAATTTTAATTGGATTTTTGACAATTTTTCACAAAGCAAGGACATCGACATTATCGGCGTTTCCGGGCAAACGGCACAAGCGCAATTAATTGGGAATATAACAGAAAAATTGATTGCCAATTCGCCCAATGACATCGATAATTGTTTGTTAAAAACAGCAATTGTGCTCAATGAAGATAATATGCTTTTGCCGATTATCAATGCTTTGCCAACATCGATTCCTGCTTTAAATATTACTTTGGGTTTTCCCGTAGGGCAATTGCCTGTAACACAGCTGTTTGAACAAACCTTGAAACTCTATTATGAGTTTGAGCAATACCAAGCTTTTAGTGTCGATACGCTTAGTGGTTGGGTACATCAAAATTATTTGGAACAACTTTTTTCTGAGGAAGAGTGGCATCAAAATGAGCTTTTTTTAGATAAAATAGTTCGTTTTAAAACCAAGATGATTTCACCTAAAATACTCTTGCCATTATTAGATGAAAAGCAGACTTTGCTCGTGTCGATTTTGAAATCGGATTACAAGATTGACAGTCTTTTTGAAGTCTTTTTTAAAATGTTGTCTTTGCTTGAAAATTTAAAAATTAACGAAATAGATCAATTGGCATTGGTCAAATTATCGGCACTTTTTTCAAGTTTGCAAGAATTTATTCAGGAAACGGGAGAAATTAAAACGATAAGAACCTTACAAGTACTTTTTAAAAAATTATTGTACAAAGAACGATTGGCATTTGAAGGTGATCCCTTGGAAGGCTTGCAAATAATGGGTATTTTAGAAACGCGATTGCTCGATTTTGAACATATAATCATTACTTCGGTTAATGAGGGTATCATTCCCAATGGAAAGAATGAACGTTCGATTATTCCTTTTGAGCTTAAAAAACATTTTGGATTACCCGGACATTACGAGCAAAATGCTATTGTTGCTTATCATTTTTATCGATTGATACAACGCGCCTCAAAAATCACTTTGATATACAATACCGATGATTCCGGAATAGGCACATCAGAGCAAAGTCGTTTTGTAACACAACTTGAAAATGAATTGGATAAGAATGTACACAGCATTCATAAAAACGTTTTAAAGCTGCAAGCTGATTTATTGCCGACTATACCTGAAATTATTGAAAAAAATGAAGCTGTTATCAAGCGATTGGAAGAAATAAATGTAAATGGATTTTCGCCTTCTGCTATGAGTATGTATATAAAAAATCCGATTAATTATTATAAAAAATATATTCTTTCACTTATAGAATTTGAAGATATAGACGAAGGAATTCCGGCTTATACTTTTGGAAATATTGTACACGATGTGATGGATTTACTCTATCGGAAACGCAAGCGGGTTTTAAGATTGTCAGATTTTGATGAAATGCTAAAAGAGTATGAAGATTTGGCGATGCAAAAATTTGTTTATTATACTTTTGGTGATGATTTATCAAGTATTCCACCTATTATTGGTAAAAATTTGATTGCTTTTGAAATTATAAAAAAGAACATTAAAGATTTAATTTTGATAGATAAAAATCACGTCAAAAATGATAATATTTTGGAAATAATTGATGTGGAACAAAAACTAACAGCATCGCTTTCTTTGTCGGGTAGAAAAGTAAAAATAAGGGGTACGATTGATCGTGTAGATCGGTTAAATGGTACTTTGCGAATCTTGGATTATAAAACCGGTACAGTGGTAAATGCAGATGTTACAATTGGCAGCAGAAAGGAAGGTGCGCAGCTTGAAAAACTTTTGGAAAATAAAAAACCAAAATTATTTCAATTGCTTACCTATGCTTGGCTTTATACGAAAGCAAAAAAGATTCCTATTAAAGATATTTCCTTTGAATTAGGTATTTTATCTACCCGAAATTATAAATCAGGTATGTTAAAAGCCGTTATTGGCAATCAAAAAGAAATTGATTTTGAATTGTTGCAAGTATTTGAAACACAGTTAAAATCCCTTCTATCCGAACTGTTTGATGTTAAGACTCCATTTGTTGAAAAAGAAGTTTAATCTTCTTAACTTTTGGTTTTGAAAGCGTGATTGTTTTGGCTATTTTGTTGATATAAAAACGAATAGATATTTCTTTTGTTGCAATTATTTTATTAATTAATTCGTCGGTAATTAACACAATATAAGTTATTTTGTTGTAATTATATGCACTTTGAGTTCTATCAATGCTGACGGTTTTGGTGCTATCTTTTTTTGAAATTTTTATATTTTCATCAGTGTTGACGCCTTTGAAATTTGAATAATGAATACTGTCAGCCGGTATTTTATATATAGAATCATCCAATTTAATAAAAAGGTATTTTCCCATTCTTTTATCTGGACTTAAAGTGAGTTTAAGCGATAGATGATTATTTTTACTATTATTATTTGTAATATTTTTCCAAGTCAAAAAAGTAAACAAATCTCGTTGAAAAATATTTTTTTTATACAGTGATCTGGCATACGTTTTTTGTTCGAGATACGTAATCGTTTCTTTTTTATAACTGTCTTTTACTTGTCTAATTTTATTGAAACTAATTGCACAAGAAAACGTGCTTGCTATGACGAGTAAGATTAAAATAGTAAGGCTAATTTTTTTCATTTTTTACTGGTTTTTAGATTAAAATAAACAGTTTTGCAATGATCTTGTTATTCGTGTATTTCCGAAACGACAAACGCATTTCTTATAGTTTTTATATGCAATTATTATTCCAAAATAAATATGAAAAGTAAAAAGATAAGTTTTAGACTGTATTATTGTTTATAAATATTGAGTGGGTATCGATACGGCATCGAATTTTTGTATTAATGTAATTTATCATTTTTCCTTATTTTAAGAATACTTTTTTAAGTGATTATTGTTTTTTTTGCAATGAATGAAAAAAAATATACTTGGTGTTGTTTATGAATAGATTGCCCCGAATCAAACATATTTTTTTTTGCTTGCATCCGATTAAATGCTTACTTTTGCGACTTTATGAAAATAACGCAATCCAAATATATTTTTGTTACCGGTGGTGTAGCATCTTCGCTCGGAAAAGGAATCATTTCTGCTTCTTTGGCAAAGCTGTTGCAAGATCGTGGTTTTTCGGTAACCATACAAAAACTGGATCCTTATATCAATATTGATCCCGGTACGCTCAATCCTTATGAGCACGGAGAGTGTTTTGTAACAGATGATGGCGCAGAAACCGATTTGGATTTAGGACATTACGAACGTTTTTTAAATATTCGCACCTCACAAGATAACAATGTTACGACAGGTAGAATATATCAAAGTGTTATTGGTCAGGAACGTCGTGGTGAATTTTTAGGTAAAACGGTACAGGTAATTCCACATATCACAGACGAAATTAAAAACCGAATTCAACGTCTTGGTAAAAAAGGGATGTACGATATTGTGATTACCGAAATTGGTGGCACAGTTGGCGATATTGAATCCTTACCTTATATTGAAGCCGTACGGCAATTGCACTGGGAGTTGGGGGATGATAATGTCGCCATTATTCATTTGACTTTGGTGCCGTTTTTGGCGGCAGCCGGTGAATTAAAAACCAAACCAACCCAGCATTCTGTTAAATTTTTGATGCAAAGTGGTGTGCAACCCGATGTGTTGGTTTGTCGTACAGATCGACCATTGTCTGAAGCTATTCGTCGTAAAATTGCTTTGTTTACCAATGTAAAACTCGGTAATGTGATTGCCTCTTTGGATGCTGAAACCATCTACGATGTACCTTTGCTAATGCAAGCAGAAAAGTTGGATAAAGTAATACTAAATAAGCTGAATTTACCACAAGGCAACGATCCTAAATTGACCGAATGGAAGCAGTTTTTGTATAAATTTAAGCATCCAAAAGATACCATAAGTATTGGCTTGGTTGGAAAATATGTAGAGCTGCACGATGCTTATAAATCCATACACGAATCCTTGATTCATGCGGCAACTTACAATCAATTAAAATTGGATATTAAGTGGATTCATTCTGAAAAATTATCTGATGCCGAAATCATTTCAGCCTTAAAAAATCTTGATGGCGCAATTGTAGCACCCGGATTTGGATCGCGAGGTGTTTCTGGTAAAATGGTAGCTTTAAAATATGCTCGAGAAAACAAATTGCCGCTATTTGGCATTTGTTTTGGTATGCAAATAGCCGCCATAGAGTTTGCAAGAAATGTGTTGGATTTGCCCAATGCAGGTTCTACCGAATTAAATCCTGAAACAAGCGAACCTGTTATTAGTTTGCTAGAAAATCAAAAGTTAGATTTGTTAGGGGGTACAATGCGATTGGGCGCGCAAACTTGTCGATTGGAAAAAGATTCAAAAACCTATAAGATTTATGGATGTGAAACAATTTCCGAACGGCATCGTCATAGATATGAATTTAACAATGAATATATAGATAAATTTGAGCAAAATGGTTTTAAAGTGGCAGGTAGAGATACCCAAACTAATTTGGTAGAAATACTCGAATTGCAAAACCATCCGTGGTTTATAACGACTCAATTTCATCCTGAATATAAAAGTACTGTTTTAAATCCGCATCCATTGTTTATGGATTTTGTAAAAACAGTTTATCAACAAAAAAATAAATAGAATGGCAAAACAAAAAACAAATAAAAAAAATACACCTGAACCGCGTAAATCGGTTTTTAATAAAAAGTTTTTTATTACGTATTTCTTGCTTTTTATTGCAACTTTTTTTCTATCAAAAAGTTGTGAGAAACAGCGGCTTACAAAAGAAAAACAAGAAAAAGAAATCAAGATTAAAGATTCTATTGCCAAGGTAAAAGAGGATTCTATTCAGAAATTATTAAAAATTGTTAAAACAGAAAATAGCGAAGTAGATGCCGGAAAAATCATAGGTGATTTTGCTTATAATTTGACAATTGATTCAACCGATACACCGCAGGATGTAACATTTGAAAATGATTTGCTTAAAGTAGTGATTGCAGCAAAAGGTGGTTATTTCAAGATTTTTGAATTGAAAAAATTCAAGACCTATGATTCGCTTCCTTTGCTTTTGGTAAATGATAATGCGCATTTTAATTTGGTTTTAAAAACGCGTAAAGGTCAAAGTATCAATACCAAAGATATGGATTTTCACGCAAGTGTTTCTAAGCAAGACGAAAACACCCGTGTTGAGATGAAAATGTATGCAGGACCAGATAAATATTTGGTCTATGAATATATTTTTAAACCTAATGATTATATGTTTGATTTTAATATCAGCAGTAAGAATTTAGATGATGTTTTGCAATCGGGTGATGTGCCACTTCATTGGGATTTGTTGGCTTATAGACATGAAAAAAGTATTTCGTATGAGAACCGGTTTGTAACCTGTAAATACGAATATGAAGATGATAAAATAGACAATCTGAGTGCTATGAAAAGCGATGAGGATGAGGCAAAAGATGTCAATTGGATCGATTATAAACAGCATTTTTTCTCCACTTTTTTGATTTCTGAAGAGAAACCATTTAGTTCAGTTAAGTTTAAACAAGCTGACTTGGCTAAGTCTGGAGAAGATAGCTTAAAAGTTACCAAACAATTCTTTACGGATACGGCTTTAAAGTCGGATAACGGTAATTTGTCATATCAGATGAAGATGTTTTATGGCCCCAATGATTATAAGATGCTTAGGGCTTATGACATGGGTATCGAACGCGTTATTCCTTTGGGTTGGACTATTTTTGGTTGGGTAAATAAGTGGCTATTTATGCCTTTGTTTTCTTTTTTGAGTAGTTTTATTCCTAATTATGGTGTGGTTATTATTTTAATGACGATTATTATTAGATTATTGGTTTCTCCTTTGACTTATAAAACCTATGTTTCACAAGCAAGAAGTAAAATTTTAAAACCTGAAATTGAAGATATAAATAAGAAGTATAAAGATAATGCTGCAAAACGGCAAAAGGAAGTGATGGCATTACAATCAAAAGCAGGTGTAAGTCCTATGGCAGGATGTATTCCTTCCTTGTTGTTTATACCTATATTTTATGCTTTATTCCGCTTTTTTCCGGCAGAAATCGGTTTGCGCCAGAAAGGTTTTTTATGGGCACATGATTTATCTGCCTATGAGTCCATAGCGCATTTGCCATTTAAAATTCCAATGTATGGTGACCACGTAAGTTTGCTCGCTTTATTAGCCTCAATTGCGATGTTTGTTTATATGAAAATGAATATGTCTAACCAAACTGCTATGCCAACACAAGAAGGGATGCCTGATATGCAAAAAATGATGAAATGGATGATTTATTTATCGCCCGTTATGTTGTTGGTATTCTTTAATTCTTATGCTAGTGGTTTGAGTTTGTATTATTTTATTTCCAATTTGATGACGATTGTTATTTTAGTGGTGATAAAAAAATATGTTATCGACGAAAATAGATTAAAAGAAATTATTGAGGAAAACAAGAAAAAACCTAAGAAACAAGGACGCTTTGCCAAAAAAATGGCTGATATGATGGAGAAGGCAGAAGAACAAAAAAAATTGCAAGCAGAAGCTAAAAAGAATCAAGGACGAAAAAAGAAATAGTTCTTTGAATTAATACCAATTTTTAGAAAACCGCAAAAAATTATTTTGCGGTTTTTTTATTATTTTGTTCAATGCAAAATATAAAAATTCCTATTTTTTAGCAATCATATATTTTAATGATATTTATTCGCTAAACACTAATTATTTTTTAATATATTTGTTTATAACTATTAAAAAATATATCATCATGAAAAAAATTACTACTTTTTTATTGTTTTGTATGACCATATTATTTGGTTTTACAACAAATGCACAAACGGTCTTATTCTTTGAAGATTTTGAATTGCAAGATGCCGATACACATTTGACAGTTGGTGAGTTAGGTACTTCTAATGTAGTTGATCTTGCCATTGATTACAGTATGCTTACAGGCATTTCATCACTTAATAACGGAGGTAGTTATTGCGGTAAAATTGCTGTGAATACTTCTGTAGGTGAAACAAGTGCTGTGGGATTATTTCCTGCAGGGATGTCTTTTACGCCTCCTTATACCTTGTCATTTGATGCTTGGATGAATCAAGATGTGCAAGGCTCAACTACCGAATTTATTTATTATGGCGTGCAACATGCTGCTACTACTGTATTGCCTACAGACGGTATAGATTTTGCTATTACGGCTGATTGTGGTTCTAGTCGTGATCTAAGACTTTACGACGCAGGAACAGAAGTTGTTTTTGGTACTTGCGATTCTTGTTATCCAGTAGGATTGGCTTCAGGTAACGGACAGAATACCGGTCCCGCTTATGACGTTTATCCAGAATATGGAAGTTCCTTAGAAGCTGGTTCAGTTGATCCCAGCAGTCAGTGGATACATTATACAGTGGTTGTAACAGATACAGATGTTACTTTTGCAGTAAATGGGATTGCTTGGGGACATTATGATGTTTCCAACACAACGGCTGCAAATATTATGGTTGGTTATGCTGATTTGTTTAGTTCGGTAAGTAATGCGAATAGTTTTATGGTAATCGACAATATTAAAGTGGTAGATAATTCGTCTGGAAGTGTAACAGAAGGACAAATTGAAGGATTTAAAATGTATCCAAATCCTGCTACAAGTGTGTTAAATTTACAAGCCAATAATGCAATTGATCAAGTACAAATTTATAATGTTTATGGTCAAGAAATGCTTCAAATGAGTGTGCCACAACCACAAATTGATATTAGTGCCCTACAACCCGGTACTTATTTTGTAAAAGTTCAGGTAGGTGACGCAGTGCAAACATATAAATTACTTAAAAAATAGTATAAACGCTATTTAAAATTTTAAAACAGTCGGGTTGATTCTTGGCTGTTTTTTTGTTAAAAGTTTATTTGCGCCATTTTATAGTGCTTAGAATAAGAATGCCCAATAAAAAAACACCTGACATCATCAATAAGGCTGTTTTCATAGATCCGGTAAGGGCTTCCAAAGCGCCAAAGAAAAATGTGCCCATTACGATGGCTATCTTTTCAGTAAAGTCAAAAAAGCTAAAAAATGTTGTGTGTAAGTGGGTTTCTTTTGGGATAAGTTTTGAATAAGTAGAACGTGAAAGTGCTTGGATAGAGCCCATTACCAATCCTACAAATCCGCCAAGAATATAAAATTGTGTAGCTACATTCGGATTGTTTTTGTTAAGGAAATACGCTGCAATGGTAATGCCTGTCCAAATTAGTAAAATGACTTGTAATGCTCTAAAATTTCCAATAAATTTTGAAATCCTTGCAAAACCTAAAGCACCAAAAATTCCGACTATTTGAATAATCAAAATAAGTGTAATAAGTTTGCTGGCATCTAATTCCAATTCTTTGCTACCAAAGATGCCTGCAACATAAAAAATAGTTTGCGCTGCCAGACTGTAAAAGAAAAAAGCCATTAAAAATCGTTTGAGATTGGTTTTGTGTATTACTTCCTTATATACTTTATGCAGTTCTTTGTAGCCCATCAGTAAATAGCCTTTTCTTTTGGGTGGTTTTACGTCGTANACATTGTCGGGTAAGACGTGAAAAGTATATTGAGAAAAACTTATCCACCATATCCCGACACTTAAAAATGAAATACGAGCTGGTAGTGTGCTGTCGGTAATGCCATACCATTCCGGATGTAAAATCATGCTCAAATTAAAAAGCATTAATAATACAGAGCCCACATAACCGTAGGCAAATCCCATTGCACTAACTTTGTCTTGATCTTTTTTATAGGCAATTTCAGGTAAAAATGCATTGTAAAATACCAAACTACCCCAAAAACCTATACTTGCTAACACGCTAAATGTTAGCCCTATCCATACGGTATCTTTGCCGGTAAAAAAGAAAAGCATAAGGGTTGAAAAACTTCCCAAATAGGTGTAAAATTGCATAAATCTTTTTTTCTTTCCACTATAATCAGCAATAGAGGAGAGGATAGGTGATAAAAATGCGACAATTAAGAAGGAGAGCGATAGTGCATAACTATACAATTCCGTATTTTTAAAGGACATGCCAAGAAAAAATAGGGTGTCATCTTTATCTTTTCGGGTAACTTCTTCAAAAAATATGGGAAAAATTGCTGAACTGATAACCAAAGCATAAGCAGAATTTGCCCAGTCATAGAATGCCCAAGCTCGAATGATTTTTTTGTTACCTTTTTTTATCTTCATTATAAATATGCATCCCCAAACAATTGTTTAGCCTGTATTATTCACCACAATTATTGTTAAACTAAATTAAACATCTGTAAATAAACACATTATGCTAATATTTTATAAACCAAATTTGGGTATTGTTTAAATTTTGAGCACGCATCTATTTCGTTGCCAACTTTTTGTAATACACTTGTATAACTATAAAAGTCAGATGCCTTGTAGTTGCATATTCAAAATTCATGAATAATACGGGTTAGGGATTTCAAAGATACTATATTTTTTTGTTTTGATTATTTTTCAAAAATAACACCAAATTGGCGGGCTATTCTTTTAGCTTCTGGTGCTGATTTTCGTAAACTATTCATACGTGATTGGTTAGAAGGGTGGGTGCTTAATATTTCAGGAGGTTGCTGTCCGCCCAATTGACTCATTTTTACCCAAACATTGGCACAATCATCTGGATTGTATCCGGCAATAGCCATAATGATTTGTCCTATTTTATCTGCTTCCGCTTCGTGTTTTCTGCTAAAAGGTAATGCAACGCCTACATTTGAAGCAACACCATAAATCTGCATCCATTTTTGTTGGTCTTCGGGTTTTGCTTTGCTTGTTGCTAACATTGTCAGTACAGCACCTAATTGTTGTCCATAAGAAATACTCATGCGTTCTGCACCATGATTGGCTAGTGCGTGTGACATTTCATGTCCCATAACGGTTGCAATTTCGTCATCAGTAGTCGTTACTTTTAATAAGCCTGTATAATATACTATTTTGCCACCCGGCATACAAAAAGCATTCATTTGTGGGTCTTCTACCAAATTAACTTCCCATTTGTAACCTTGTAAATCTGCTTGCCATCCTTTTTTCTTGTAATAGGTTTTTACCGCTTTTATAAGTCTGTTTCCAATTCTGTTTATGCGTTCTGTTTGATTTTGATTATTTGACACGCGATGTTGCTGCAAAAATCCATTGTATTGTGCAAAGGATGCCGGAAATATTTGTGCGTTGGGCACCATATTAAACTGTTTTCTGCCAGTCATCTTTACGGTAGCACAAGAAATTACGGCAACCATTAGTAAAAAACTTATTATTATTTTGTTAAAATGTTTCATCTGTTATATGTTTATTTTTGTTGATAGGGCAAATAATTTCAATTAATAAATCTTGATATATATTGTATAAAAATCTTAGGATTTGATGAAATCGTCTGTTTATTATGCAAAAATAAGCATAATTATTAAATAATTTAGATTTAAGATGTTTTTTTTACTAATACGAATTTGTGTTTTGTTTATGAACCGCTTCTAATTCTTTGGCGATTGCATTTGCAATTATTTTATCCCTTTTTCTATTTCGTCTTTTTCCATATTAGAATAAGCAAGTCTTAAATTATTATTATTTTTAGCATAGGGATCAAAAGTTTTTCCGGTAACAAACACAGCACCATTTTGGGTACTTCTTTTAAGTACATTTGTACTGTCAATAGTTTCAGGTAAATGTAACCAAAAATAAAAACCGCCTTTAGGTTCAGTCCATTTAATTTCTTTTGGCATGTACTTTTTTAATGCTGCTTGCATCTTTTTTTCGCGTGATGCATATTCAGCTCTAATGACATTTAAATACTGTTCTAAATAACCTTTTTTAATAAAATCATTGGCTATTACTTGGGTAAAATTGGGACTGCAAGCATCAATACTTTGTTTTATTATTTGTGCTTTTTCATAAATTTTAGGCGGTGCAAGCATCCAACCCAACCGAAATCCGGGGCCTAAAATTTTAGAAAAAGAACCGGTGTAAACAATGTCGATGTCTTTGTAGTCCATAGACATAATGGGTGCGGTTAATTCTTTGCCTATTTCGTCGAAATATAATTCGTTGTACGCATCGTCTTCCAATAATACAATGCCTTTTCCTTCTAAAATTTTGAGTAATTTTTGTCTTTTTTCTTTGGAATAGATAATGCCTGCCGGATTGTGAAAATTTGGAATAACATATAATATTTTAGGTTTATGTTTTTTTAATACTTTTTCTAGCGCTTCTAAATCTATACCATCATTTTGTAATGGAATGCCGATAATATTGGCTTGAAAAGCTTTAAAAACAGCAATACCACCGATAAAGCTAGGATTTTCTGTCAAAACAACATCACCGGGATCGATAAACTCCATACCCAAAATATTGATAGCTTGTGACGATCCGGTTGTAATCATTAAGGAATGCGTATCTACCGGTAAGTTTTTTTTGCGTAAATATTCTTTGAGCGTTTTTAATAAAGGTGGATATCCGGGCGTGGGTCCGTACTGAAAAGCGATTTTTTTTTCTTCAGGATCCATGATTTTCATGATTTCATCGACTTCTTTTACGGGAAACATATTGTTGTTGGGCATGCCGCCGGCAAAGGAGATAATATCCGGATTGTTAGCGAGTTTCATTAGCTCTCTGATTTCAGAAGAGCGTATATGTTGTACGGTTTGAGAAAAATTTTGCATTTGATTTTATTTATGATTTTTTCTGCTTAAATTTACAAAAAAATAAACACAATAATAGCAGTAATAATCATTTTAATATAAATTTATGATAGCACAAGCTTTGATACATCCCACAAGTATTGTGGTAGTAGGTGGTTCGGATAATCCTAACAGTCCAGGTGGTAAAATTTTAGATAATTTATTGACGCATTCTTTTGCTGGAAAATTATATGTTGTTAATCCTAAAAAGGATATCGTTAGAGAATTGCCAACTTATAAAGATGTTTTGGATCTACCCAATAATATCGATTTAGCTATCATAGCCATTGCTTCAAAATACGTAGAAGAAACGGTGAAAATATTGACCGAACAAAAGCAGACAAAAGGCTTTATCATTATTTCAGCCGGATTTAGTGATATTGGTGACGCAGGTAAAGAATTGGAAGATAGAATTGTAGTGCAAATCAAAAAATATAACGGAACACTTTTAGGACCGAATAACATTGGATTGATTAACCAATATTATGCCGGTGTGTTTACGACACCTGTACCCAAATTGCATCCCAATGGCGTAGATATGATTTCGGGATCAGGTGCGACAGCCGTTTTTATTATTGAAGCAGCTATGCAAATTGGTTTGTCTTTTAACAGTGTGTGGACGGTGGGAAACTCTGCTCAAATAGGTGTAGAAGAAGTATTGGAATTTTTAGATGAAACCCACACGTCTCAAAGTCCAAAGGTAAAGTTGTTATATATTGAAAGTATTCAGAATCCTATAAAATTGCTAAAGCATGCCAACTCATTAATACAAAAGGGTTGTAAGATTGTTGCCGTAAAAGCAGGTAGTAGCGAAGCAGGTAGTAGGGCTGCCAGTTCGCATACAGGTGCCTTGGCAAGCGCTGATATTGCCGTTGATGCTTTGTTTGAAAAAGCTGGAATTATCAGGGCTTTTGGTCGGGAAGAAATGATTACAATTGCTGGTGTTTTAAGCTATGGAATGCCTAAAAATAATCGAGTTGCGATTGTTACACATGCCGGAGGTCCGGGGGTTATGCTAACAGATGTTTTGGAAAAAAATGGGATGAAAGTACCTTTGATTTCAGGAAAAAAATCTATGGAATTAAAATCAGAATTGTTTCCCGGTTCTTCGGTTAATAATCCAATAGATTTTTTAGCAACTGGTACGGCTGAACATTTAGATACGATTTTGAATTATTGTGAAAATGAGTTTGATAATATCGATGCAGTTGCTGTTATATTTGGTAGCCCGGGTTTGTTCAAAGTTTATGAAGTTTACGATGTGTTGGAAAAACATATTCATAAAAATAAAAAACCTATTTACCCTATCTTACCTTCAGTCGTTAATGTGGCAGATGAAATTCGTTATTTTCAAGATAAACACAATATCAGTTTTCCTGATGAAGTAGTTTTTGGTAAGGCGTTAACCAAAGCTTATTCTACACACGAACCTTTTAAAATAATTGCTTTAAAAGATAAGAATGTAGTTTCAAAATTAGATACAAATGCTTATTTATCGCCGGAAATGGTGCATAAATTACTTTCTGAATTTGATATTCCGGTTGTAAAAGAAGGCGTTTTTAAGCGTGTTGATAAAGCTGTTGTTTTTGCCGAAAAATTATATCCTGTAGTAATGAAAGTTGTAGGGCCAATACATAAATCTGATGTGGGTGGTGTGGTATTAAATGTAAAAAATAAGGAGGATTTGCGTAAATATTTTAGAGATTTAATGCAAATAAAAAATGTTACAGCTGTGATGGTTCAAGCGCAAAAACAAGGAATAGAGTTGTTTGTAGGTGTTAAAAAGGAAGCGCCATTTGGTCACTTAATTTTATTTGGAATGGGTGGTATTTTTATTGAAGTGCTAAAAGATTTTCAAACCGTTTTGGCGCCTGTTAGTCGCGAAGAGATTGCATATAAATTATCCAAATTAAAAGTGTATCCTTTATTAAAAGGTGTGCGCGGAAAAAAGGGTATTGACATCGAAAAGTTTATTGATTTAATTGAGCAGATTTCTTTATTGATACAGCAATATCCACAGATTGAGGAATTAGATTTGAATCCGGTTTTAGCTACTGATAATGATTTATTTGTCGTAGATGCGCGTATTAAATAGAATTTATAATATTAGGCGTCAAAAGGCTTGTGTAAATCGTTTTGACGCCTAATTGATATTAATAAAAAGTTGTTTTTTATAACTTTTACTGGTGATTTTGTTTACTAGTTTTTAGGATATTTTTAGTAAATCCTAAATAATTTATTGTTTTGGTTCAATGAAAAATTGTTTGTTTTAGAATCTTACATGCCGGGAATTTTAAACATTTTTTTCATTTTGGTGTTTTTGTAATACCAGCCCCATCCTTTTTTTATCCAATGACCTACTATTGGAAGCGGTAGTACAAATTCTTTGTTTTTGGTTCTAATGATAAATGCAGCGCCATCACCACTATCCATAATACAAACAATATGTAGTTTTTCCCAGTAGGAAACACGTTTGTTTTTTCCGGTCATTTTATTGTTGAAATTATAGGTGCTTACATCTGCCATAACTTCTGCGACATGACCTTGTTTAGCCGCCCAAGGGTGGTCTATAATGGCAGCGCCATCACCAATAGCATAAATATTTCTGTGTCCTTCAACTCTACAGAGTTCGTTTATTTCAACAAAACCAGCTTTATTAGTAGGCAATTCACTATCTTTAATGACTTCTAAGCCTTCACCTCCTGAAATAAATAAGGTTAAATCTGATTTTAATTTTGAATCATCAATAAAAACAATGTCTTGTGGTGTAAATTCTTTAATTTTTTTACCAAAATAGGTTTTTACATGATAATGTTTGTAAAAAGCATCTAATTTATCGTATGCTCTTTCTCCCATCCGTTTACCGGGCTCTGCAGCAGCAGCAAAAAAGTTTAGATTGAACTTATCACGTAATCCTTTTTCTTTCAGATATAAGCTGATGTTAAAGAGTAGTTCAAATGCTGGACCACCTCTTACTGCCGTAGCTGTGAGATCATTTGGATTTCCACCAAATCCAACTGAAATATCCCCATGACCTTTAGTCAATAGATTTTCTAATTTTTCTTTTATAATAAGTGATTGTTTGGGTTTTCCACATATTGAATGCGTGTGTTCCATACCTTTTATGTGGAATTTTCCCATTCCTATCGCAACAAATAGGTAATCGTATTCGTGTGTTTGTTTGTCGGTAACAATTTGTTGATTGCCAACGTCAATTTTAGTTATTTTTTCAATAAATAAATCAAATCCGTGCTTTTTTTGCATGGTATGTAGGTTTAATTTTGTGTCTTCAAAACTTAATTTATTTACAGGAATCCATATAGAGATTGGATAAATAAACATATAATCTCTATCGGATATTAGGCTTACCTGATACCCATATTTTTGTAATTTAATTGCAGCTTCTAACCCGGCAAAACCACCGCCAAGCACTAAAATTTTCATTTTCTTTTTATTCATAAATTATATTTTGCGCGAAGATACAATTTAGAATCGTTATAAATAGCAACTAATGTTACATTTAATCAATAGGTTAGTAAAAAAAGCTAAATACCGTCATGCCGTATTTACGCGATTCTTTAAAGTGTGGGTGTGTGTTAAAATCTAATTGTTCTATATGTTCTAAAATAAAAAGCCCGTCTTCTTTAAGCAATTTTCTATCAAAACAAATATCAATCATTTTTTGTTGAATTTCTTTGTCCAAGTCGTAAGGCGGATCGGCAAAGATGAGGTCATAAGTATCGCTAGTTTTTTCTAGGAATTTAACCGCATCATTTTTAATGACTCTAATGGGAAAATCAAATGAAGCTGCTGTTTTTTGCACGAATTTTATTACTGAATAATTGGCATCAATTGCTTGAATATCTTTACTGCCACGCGAAGCAAACTCGTAGGAAATACTGCCGCTGCCGGTAAATAAATCGAGTATTTTGAGTTCTGGAATGTAATAATGATTTGTTAAAATATTAAAAAGCGCTTCTTTTGCCCTATCGGTTGTAGGGCGGATGGGTAAATTTTTTGGCGCGGTTATCCTGCGCGCTTTATATTTTCCTGAAATAATTCTGATGTGCATTACGATAGCATAAAATTGTTAATTTGACTTTTATAATCCGAGGTGATTATATGTATTTTTGGACTAAAATCTTTAAGGTTTTTAATTATTTCATGTTGATTATCAATCCCAGAGACGTTAAAGTTGGTTTTGTTTTTATCGAGTTGCAAACTTTCAAAAGCAAAAAATAAATAGTATAAAAATTCATCTATATTTTCATAAGGAAAATGATTGTATAATTCTAATTTCTCATCTTTAAAGATAGCTAGCTGAAAGTCGTGGGTATATACATTTACATAAATATCATGTAGATTTAGCTTTGTTTTTTGCTTGCGAATCTTTTGGATTTTTTTAAGAAAGATACTTGCGGAGTGGTGAAAATTTATCTGTTTGTTGTAATCCAACAAAATGTTGTTAATATTTACAAAAGGTACAAATGCATTGACGCTTTTTAGACTATTAATTTCATCGAAATCAGCGAAGTCGGTGGGGAGCAATTTAATGTTAAAATTCAAATAATCTTTGATTAAGTCTTTATCAAAAATGGCTTTTGGTATTAATGTGTTTAGCTTATTATGATGTATAATATGTAATTTTTCAAAGTTGTTTTTTAAAATGTCTCGCTCTTCGATTATTTTTATTAATTCTTTTTCTACTCCTACAGGATTTTGTGGGTTAAAACTGTATTCAAAGAATTTTTTTTCTTTTGTTTCGCCGTTTTTTAGCATAAAAGAAAGTCCATACAAGCTAACAAGTATGGACAATTCTTCAAAATTATTTGTGGTAAAATTATTTTTTGTCGTCACCTATGTCATATAATTTAGGCCAGTTACCAGAGTCATTTACTTCATCTAAAGAGCCAACTTGAATATAAGGCCCATTGATTTCTTTAGTACTTTTAATGCTTTTTTCTTGAACAATTAAATCTTCTTCTTGATCGTGTAATAGTATAGCTTTATCTACACGTGCCATAAATACAGGTACTTCGACATTACTGCTGGTAACAAATCCATGTTTTAGTTCAAATTTAACTTTATGTTCTTTCTTTGGAATAGGTACCCACATCATATCTTTATAACGATTGTCATTTTTAAACAACGAATCTTTTACAGCTACAAAACCTAGTGTATCTATTAAAACAGTGTCTTTGGGTTTATCAATACCTAAACGTTCATCTCTGAACATATAACTAGAATCTCTCTGTTGGGTAATGACATATTTTGCGGTGTCTATAAACTTGACCAAACTATCAAAAGTGCCAGTGAAATCACCTGTAACTTCTTTGTGTGCCAATTCGGCATTTCTGATGTCTTTTAGTTTTTCAACTACTTTTGTATATCTTTTTACTTTTGTTTGGTTAAATTTAACAGGTCCATAAATAGATTGGTAAATTTTATATCCAAAGAATAAGGCAAGAATAAGAAAAACCAGATTTACAAGTTTTAACATTTTTATCGGTACATATTTTATAATGGCGTAACCAATCAAAAATATTAAAAATAGGGCAACAATTATTAAGATTATTTTTATAAACATGTCTATTTATTTTTTTATGTATGCAAATATAAAATAAATATTTTGATTACAATAAATTTTTTATAAACAAATCATTGATGTACTTTTGTTTTTTAAATTTGTCAATGACTTCAAGTAATTTTACCCATTTATTGTTGCAAGACTTTCCTTTTGAACTTACAGATTCACAGAGAAGTCTGTTGGCAGATTTGGGACAATACATATTTGAGGAAGACAAGCGTATTTTTTTGCTAAAAGGTTATGCCGGAACTGGAAAAACTTCTATAATTAGTCATTTAGTTCATAATATTTGGAAAATAAAATATAAGTTCACATTGCTTGCGCCTACCGGAAGAGCGGCAAAAGTGATGTCTGGTTATGCTGGGCAACCGGCTTTTACCATTCACAAGCATTTGTATTATTCAAAAGTAGATGCATCGGGTAAGCTGCAATTTAGCCTTCGAAAAAACAAACAACGCAAGACCATTTTTATCGTAGATGAAGCTTCTATGATAAGCAACACTTCTCTAGGAGATAATTTGTTTTCGCAAAGTTCGTTGTTGTCAGATTTATTGGAATATGTTTATACGCATCCTGATAATAAACTTATTTTGGTGGGTGATACAGCGCAATTGCCACCCATTGGTACAGCTGTAAGTCCGGCTTTGGATAAATCTTTTTTGATGCAAAATTTTGATTACGAAGTCGAAGAATTTGAATTAAACGAAGTGGTAAGGCAAAGCTTATCCTCCGGTATTTTATTTAACGCGACCAAAATCAGGGAAGAAATAAGTAATAGTTTGCCCGATGAGATAAAGTTTAACACAACTGGTTTTAAAGATTTTGTGCGTTTGGAAAACGGTTATGATATTCAAGATGCTATTGAAGATGCTTATGCTGACAATGTTTTTGAAGAAACAGCCATTATTGTTCGTTCAAACAAGCGTGCAAATTTGTATAACCAACAGATTAGAAATAAAATCCTTTTAAAAGAAAATGAGTTAGATGCCGGAGATTATTTGATGGTGGTGAAAAATAATTACTTTTGGTTGGACAAACAGTCAACTGCCGGTTTTGTTGCCAATGGCGATGTGGTTGAAATACTTGAAATATATAAATTAATTGATTTATACGGTTTTAGATTTGCAGAGGTACGTATAAAAATGCTGGATTATCCCCAAGAAAAACCATTAGATGTAGTTTTATTGCTCGACACGCTTCATAGCGAAACACCTTCTTTGTCATACCAAGAGAATAATAAATTGTATAAAGCAGTGAGCGAGGACTACGCACATTTAAAGACAAAATGGGCGCGTTATAAAAAGGTGAAGGAAAACAAATATTTCAATGCTTTACAAGTCAAATTTGCCTACGCACTCACCTGTCACAAATCACAAGGTGGACAATGGAAAAATGTATTTGTAGAACAGCCTTTTCAGCTAGATCTTGCAGATAAAGAGCAGTTAAGGTGGATATATACGGCTTTTACCCGTGCACAAAAAAAACTATTTCTTTTGGGTTTTAAACAAGATTTTTTTATAGAGTAATTTTATAGAATTATTTTTATAATTTTGTAGCAGTCTTAAATTGTGTTATAGGGCGTTAAAAAAATTATACAGATGAAGAATATTATAGCAAAATTTGTCAATTTTATTACAGGATGGCATGTAGTTGTACCCGAAGAATTTCGTGTAAAAAAAGCGGTTATGATTGCAGCACCGCATACGTCAAATTGGGATTTGATTCATGCTTTGCCCGGATTGTGGTTGAGCGGATATCGTCCGCGTTTTTTTATTAAAGACGATTTTAAAAAATTTCCGGTGGTCAATTGGTTGCTAAAATGGGTCGGTGCTATTTGGGTAAATCGTAGTAAGAATAACAACTTGATACAGCATTCGGTAGAGATGCTTAACAAAGAAAAAGATTTGTTGTTGCTCGTGCCGGCAGAGGGCACTAGAAGTGCGGCAAAACGATGGAAAACAGGTTTTTATCATATTGCCAAACAAGCAGGTTTACCTATTTTATTGTCTTATTTAGACTATGCGGACAAAGAAGCCGGCGTGGGAAAAATGATTTATCCTTCTGATGATTTTGAAAAAGACATGTTGGAAATAGAAAATTTTTATAAAAATATTCACCCCAAACATCCCGATAATTATAACAAACAAATTTTTATTAGGGAATAGTGTCGGATAGTGGTTTTCTATAATTTAAGAAACTGTCCGGTATAAGATTCTTTACAATTGACAATTTTTTCTGGGGTACCGGTAAAAATAATTTTACCACCTTTATTTCCGCCTTCAGGTCCTAAGTCTATGATCCAATCAGCTAATTTTATTACGTCCATATTGTGTTCGATTATAAGAACGGTATTGCCTTTATTCACCAATTTGTCAATCACTTCCATTAAAATTCTAATGTCTTCAAAATGTAAACCGGTTGTAGGTTCATCAAGGATATACATGGTTTGTCCGGTATCTTTCTTTGATAATTCAGTTGCCAGTTTTAGTCTTTGGGCTTCGCCACCTGATAAACTGGGGGCAGGTTGTCCCAAAGTGAGATATCCCAAGCCAACATCTTGAAGTGTTTTAAGTTTTCGGTGGATTTTAGGAATGGCTTCAAAAAATGCTACGGATTCGTTTACGGTCATATTTAATACATCTGAAATAGATTTATTTTTGTAGCGTATTTCAAGTGTTTCTCTGTTAAAACGTTTTCCTTGACAAGTTTCGCAAGTAACTTGAACATCGGGGAGTAAATTCATTTCAATGGTGCGAATGCCAGCACCTTCACATACAGGGCAACGTCCCTCTTTAACATTAAAGGAAAAACGTCCGGGTTTATAACCGCGAATTTGTGCTTCAGTCGTTTTGGCAAAAATATTTCTAATCTCTTGAAAAACACCAGTGTAAGTAGCAGGATTGCTGCGTGAACTTCTTCCGATTGGACTTTGATCTATATCGATGATTTTGTCTATATTTTTAGTGCCATTAATGCTTTTGTAAGGCATAGGTTCCTTGACACCGCGATAGATTTCTTGGTTTAGAATAGGGTAGAGTGTTTCGTTGATTAGCGTGGATTTTCCACTTCCTGAAACACCGGTAATACAGGTGAGTTTGCCCAAAGGGATTTTGACATCTACAGTTTTTAAATTATTTCCTGTAGCACCTTTTAAGATAATGCTTTTCCCGCTGCCTTTTCTGCGTTTTTCGGGTGTTTTTATTTGTTTGATGCCATTGAGATAATCGGCGGTAAGCGATTTTGATTTTTTGATGTCTTCCATTTGTCCCACGGCTACAATTTCACCGCCATGTTTTCCGGCATAAGGACCTATATCGATGATAAAATCAGCTTGCTCCATCATGTCTTGATCGTGCTCTACTACGATGACCGAATTTCCGAGATCTCTTAGTTGTTTAAGCGAGGTGATAAGTCGTTGGTTATCGCGTTGATGTAGTCCAATACTGGGCTCGTCTAATATATACAATACATTGACCAATTGAGCACCTATTTGCGATGCCAGTCTGATGCGTTGCGATTCGCCACCTGAGAGTGATTTTGCCGGTCGGAATAGCGAGAGGTAGGTGAGCCCTACATCTATCATAAATCCAATGCGGTCGCGTATTTCTTTGATGATTTCAGTAGCAATTTGAAGTTGTTTTTGATTTAAATGTGTTTCTATATTTTCAAACCAATCGGCTAGTTCTGTAACATCCATATTGGCCAAATCGACAATGCTTTTGCCGTTAATTCTAAAGAATTGTGACGATTTCTTAAGCCTGCCGCCTTCACAAACTTGACATTTTTTTTCAGTCATATAAGCCTTTGCCCAACGTCGTATAGATTGTGTTGCACGTTCTTCATATTGGTGTTGGATAAACTTTATAATGCCTTCAAAATTAAGATGATAACTTTGTGTAATGCCCAGTGTTTTTGAGAATACTTCAAAATGCTCGTCTGCGCCGTGTAAAATAACATCCATTGCTTTAGGAGGAATATCTTTGATGGGATTATTTAGGTCAAAGTTGAATTTTTTGGCAATTGTTTCTAATTGTTTAAATATCCAAGAATTTTTATAAGGACCTAGGGGTGCAATACCACCTTTTTTAATAGATATTTGATGGTCTGGGATTACTTTTTGTAGATCTACTTCATGTACAGTTCCCAGACCTTTGCAATGTGGGCAAGCGCCTTTAGGTGAATTGTATGAAAAATGATTGGGTTCTGGTATTGGATAAGCCAATCCAGTGCTGGGACACATTAAGTCTTGGCTAAAATAGCGTATTTGATTAGTGTTTTCATCCAACACCATCAGCATAGATTTGCCGTGATATAAAGCTGTTTCAATACTGTTTTTTAATCTTTTTTTGGTATTTTCATTAAGTTGTAGTCGGTCGATAACTATTTCAATATCATGCGTTTTATAACGTTCCAGTTGCATGTTTTTTTCAATTTCTCTTAATTGTCCATCTACCCTTACTTTTAAGTAACCACTTCGGGCAATTTTTTGAAATAACTCTTTGTAGTGTCCTTTTCTAGATTTTACAACAGGTGCTAAAATAGAAATATTTTTGTGCTTATATGTATTGGTGATCAATTCGCAAATTTCTTTTTCTTGGTAGCTTCGCATTTTTTCTCCGGTGTTATACGAATAAGCTTCTCCTATTTTGGCATATAACAGCCGTAAAAAATCATAAATTTCAGTAATGGTGCCTACACTTGAACGCGGATTTTTATTGGTGGTTTTTTGCTCGATAGCTATGACAGGTGACAAACCATCTATTTTATCGACATCAGGACGGTTTAGCCCTCCTAAAAACTGACGTGCATAAGCCGAAAAAGTTTCGATAAAGCGTCTTTGCCCTTCGGCGTAAATAGTATCAAAAGCCAAGGATGATTTGCCACTGCCACTTAAACCGGTAATAACCACCAACTGCTTGCGTGGAATCTCTATATCCAAATTCTTAAGATTGTGTTCTCTGGCACCGTAAATACTGATTACTTCTTTCATTTTTTATGCTTAAGCTGTAGTATATCTAACTTATTATACATATAATATATAGATGAAAATTAAATGTACAAAGATAAAATAAAAAAGTCTTGATTTGATATGGCTTTAAAACATATTCAGGGCAAACGCATATTTTTATTTTTTTAAAATGTAAAATATCGATTATCAGTTAAAATTTAAAAAATGTATATTTTTCTTGATTCTTGCGCCGATACCAGAAGTTTTATCATTTATCTTATGTATTCAAATTATTGGATGCGTTGCAATGTTGTTTTATGCTCGGCGTGTTTTAAAGACATACCGAGAATGAGGTAAACAAATATTATAATTTTAAAAAGACTACGTTTGCTTTGAAATTGTGTTTAGAAACTAAAATTTGTTAATAATTTTTTATATGTTATGAAATTTAAGATTGTTTGATTTTAAATTAATGATAATTGTATCAATTGATACATATTTAGATAAAATAAATTAGCATTATTTTTTTTTGCCTAATAAATATTTATTATTTTATTGATTGTCTGTACATTATAGAACAATAAAATATGTAAAATTAATGTTAATAGATATTGTTTTTTTGTATATCTTTGTGAACGTAAAGAATTTAATTGAGAAATTAGTTTAACAACAATGGGTAATTTATCTATTTTTGTTAATTTTGGCTTGTAATATACTTTTGGGTTTAGGAGAATAATTTGATTAGTAGATTAAGTATTTATTAGTAATGATTATGTAACAACAACATGTACTTTATTTTACCGAAAATAAGCATAGCGCCCACCATTAACTGCCATACTTTGTATGTTGGTTGGTGGTGTTATACATTAATATATGTAAGATTTAAAAAACAATAATAATAACTTAAAAAAAAATAGTATGAAAAACAAAGACCATTTGTTAGAAGTTACAGATGTAGGCCATACGGCTGCATTAGTACATTCTAAAAAAAGTTTTATGTGGATGCCTATTGCAATCCTTTTCTTATTTTTGAGCACGAACTTTGGTTTTGCGCAAGATTTTGAAAATGCAG
>JGI24023J19991_10000157_pt1 | contig 48346 bp, 40 predicted proteins | sample Cruoilmetagenom1_FD_19991 | JGI IMG/M metagenome (IMG submission 19991)
GCATTTACAGAAAAACAGGCTAAATTTTTAAAAAGATATGCAAGTACATGTATTATTGTTTTTGATTCTGACAATGCTGGTATTGAAGCAACACTAAAGACAGCAATTATTTTAGAAAAAACTGGTATCAAAAACTTTGTAATTCCATTGCCAAAAGGCAAGGATCCTTGTGATATACTTGAAAAAGAAGGCTCCAAGGCGTTGAATAAACTATCAAAATATCCTATAAATACATTTGAGTATTTAGTAAAAATGGCAGTTGAACGCTATGGTTTAAAAAATACTGAGGCAAAAGAATCTATTTTCAAGTTTATTGCACCCTACTTAAATGGGTTAAGTACAGAATTAAGAAAAGAAGATAGTTATAAGTTTCTTTCACAAGCATTGGAAGTGGATATAAATACCATATTTAAAGATTTTGCTGCCATGGAAAAGGGGTTAAAGAGTTATAAGGATACAAATCCTGTCATAGAAAATATGAGTGACATACATGTTTCACTGGATCTTTTTCTTATGATTGCGTTAATTGAAAACAGAGATTCATTCACTAATGTACGAAATATACTTGATATAAATGATTTAGTAGATACTAATGCAAAAAAAGTATATATTCTTTTAGAAGAGTTGTATAGAAAGGATGATCTTTTAAATAAAAATTTATTATCTGAAATACAGGATAATACTCTTAGAGGTTTAATTGTATATAAACTTTCTACAGGAGAATATAAACTAAACTCTCAGCAGATAATTAAAGATGGAGTTAACAAGATAAAACAACGAAATTTTGAAATTAAACGTAGTAAAGTTGAAATTTTACTAAAAAAAACAGATCCTGTTAAAAACAGAGAAGAGTTAGAACAGCTTTTATCAGAAAAAAAATATTTAGATGAAGAACTTATAAGAATAAAGGGTAATTAATAGTGTCAGATATTCAGAATGACCCATCAGTAATAAAACTAATTGAATATGCAAAAACAAAGAAAAGCATAACATATGATGAGGTAAATGATTTTTTACCAGAATCAATTTCAAATTCCGATAAAATTGAAGAAGTAATAAGTATTATGGAAAAGAATAAAATTGTTTTTGAAGATGAAAGCCATAATGCACCAGAAGTCGATGTTCTTTCGGAAGATGAAGGTTCTGAAGATATTTTACCTGATGATGATTTAGAAGATCTCAGTCCAAATGAAGTAGAACCTAAAAAGAAAATTGTTTACAGCGATAAAGAATCTTCGATTGATGATCCTATCAGACTGTATTTAAGAGAAATAGGAAAAGAGAATTTATTAACTGGTGAACAGGAAGTTCAACTTTCAAAACAAATGGAAAATGGTGAAAATATCATTAAAAATGTTATTAAAGAATCGGGTATGATTATTCCTGAAATGTATAATTTACTTTTAAAAACATTTTCCAAAGCTGATCCAAAGGAACTTGATATATCTAAAAAAGAAGTATCAGAAATTCTTGCAGAAAGAAGACGCTTAAATCAATTTTATCGGGAAAGCTTAAGTGAAATATCCACTCCATTAAGACAATATATGGATTTAAAATCAAAAATAATAGAAGCAGGTAATAATGTAATTACTGACCCATTGCTTATTAAAAAGAAATCTCACTTATTTAAAAAGATTTTAAAAATAGATATTCATCAAACAGAAATTATTGCTTTCTCAGACTACTTCATGGAAACGGAAAGGAAAATACGTCATTATAAAAAAGAACAAAGACGTATTGAAAGACGATTAAATATTGTAAGTCCAAAAGAACTTAGAACAATGGGTCGAGGATTAGCCATACCGGAATCCAGACGAAAAATTGAAGAAGATCTTCAATTATCTGCTGAAAAAATAAAAAATAAAATTCGACAAATTCAGATCAATGAGAAAAAGCTTAAAACTATTGAAATAAATTTTGAAGACAAAATTGAAGATATTCTTGAAAGATCTAAAGAAATATCAGAAGGCAAACTTATGATGAAGAATGCTAAAGATCGCCTTATTCAGGCAAATCTTCGTTTAGTTGTAAGTATTGCTAAAAAATATACAAACAGAGGGTTGCATTTTTTTGATCTGGTACAGGAAGGTAATATTGGTCTTATAAAGGCTGTTGAAAAATTTGAATACCGAAAAGGATATAAATTTTCTACTTACGCAACCTGGTGGATAAGACAGGCTATTACCCGTTCAATTTCTGATCAGGCAAGAACAATTAGAGTTCCTGTACATATGATAGAACAGATTAATAAAGTAGTCCGTGAATCCAGGCAATTAATGCAAATGCTGGGAAGGGAACCTACCGATGAGGAAGTAGCTGAAAGACTGGGTTGGACAGTCCTTAGAATTAAATCTGTAAAGAATGTAGCAAGGGAACCAATTTCTTTAGAAACGCCTATTGGAGAAGAAGAAGATTCTCTTTTAGGAGATTTTATTGAAGATAAGGATATAGAAAATCCAGCAAATCAAACTGCTTTTAGATTACTTCAGGAACAATTACAGGAAGTACTTTTTACTTTGCCACCACGAGAACAGGAAGTTCTAAAAATGAGGTTTGGTTTAGAAGATGGATATTCACTGACTCTCGAAGAAGTCGGATTATATTTTAATGTAACAAGAGAAAGAATTAGACAAATTGAAGCTAAGGCACTTAGAAGATTAAGACATCCTAAGAGAAGCCGTAGATTGAAGGATTATATTGATAATTAAGGAGTTGCACTTATGATGCAGGAAGTTTTCGATAAACTAAGAAATCTTCAGGATATTTTATCCAGTAAATACGAAATAGAGAGAGAAATTTACGAGATTCCAAAAGCTTTAAATACAAAGAATGAGCTTTTAATCAGATTAAAAAAAGATTATATTGAAAAAAATGATCTTTTAACAGAGACTCAAAATAAGATAAAACATCTTAAATTTCTGTTAAGTGAAGCTGAACGGGAAAGAGAAGATTATGAAAAGCAAATGGATATTATTACTACTCAAAGAGAATATGAGGCTTTAGATAAACAAATTAAATCTTCTACAGAAAAAGGTCAGCAATATAGAAAAGATATCTTACGCGAAGAGAAGGAACAGGAAGTTATTAAACTCTCTTTAGTTCAAGAAGAAAAAATGATTACTTTACAGGAAGATGAATTAAAAGTTGAAGAAACAAATATAAAAGCAGAAAGTCTTGATAAAGAAAAATTACTTCAGGAATTAAAAATTAAAGAATCAGAAATTATACCAGGCCTTGATGAAGATATTCTTTTTAAGTTTGAAAGAATAATTAAGAGTAAATCCGGTTTAGGTATAGTTCCAGTTAAAGATTATGTGTGTACAGGTTGCCACATGGTTCTCCCTGCCCAATTTCAAAACGATGTACATGCAGGTGAAGAAATACATTTTTGTCCTTACTGCAGCAGGATTTTATATTATGAAGAAGATCTTATACAGGATGAATATAGCTTTTCTGATGCTGATTCCGGAGGATTGTCAGATTTAGTAAATACTGATAATATTGATTTTGATATTAAGTAGAGTAAAACTCATTTAGAATTATTTGCAGGTCAGGTAATCGCTGAAATTATTCAGAGGAAAGTCCGGGCTCCATAGAACATTGGTGCCGGGTAACACCCGGAAACACATTCTTGTGTTATAGATAGTGCCACAGAAATTATACCGCTTAATATATACTTATTATATATTAAGTAAGGGTGAAATGGTGGGGTAAGAGCCCACCACTTCCATGGTAACATGGTTGGTAAGGTAAACCTCACCAGGAGTAAAATCGAGCAGTAGTCGGGTTTGTTCGCCCTTTTGACTACGGGTAGGTTGCTAAAGTAAGAATGGCAACATTCTACTGAGATAGATGATTACCTATTACAGAACCCGGCTTATAGACCTGCTATTTTTATTTATTATAGGAAGTTATATTTTATATGATCATTCCAGAAAACAGGTATAATTACCCTAAGAAGAAGAGAAAGAGCTTTAAAAAACCAATTGTATTTACAATATTACTATTAATTTCTATTCTAATATTTATAATAATAAATGGTAATTCTCCTAATAAAATTTTTTCAACAAAGATTGTATCTCAAGAAGATATTACTTTGGATACACTTTGGGATGAAGGAAAATATAAAGAATTAACTGAAAGATGTGAAGAAATTATGATTACTGATCCCCTAAACCCGGAAGCATTGATATATAATGGGTTTTCATATTTTTTTCTTGGTATAGCTCAGTTTACTCTTGAAGATCAATTACCTTTATTAGATTCTGCTATAATAAATCTTCGGAAGGCACTTTTATTACGATCATCACCTCTTTCAGGAAAGGTGAACTATATACTTGGAAAATCTTATTATCATAAAGGAAGGTTTTATCTTGATCAGGCAATATTTTATTTAAATAAATCAATATCCCTTGAATATTTAAATAGTGATACATATAAATACCTGGGATTGAGCTATAGTGAATTAGGGTTTTATGATGAAGGAATAAAATATTTTCTAATGTCTGGTGAAGACGAAAAAGATGATATGCTTTATCTTGTTATAGGTCAAACTTATCATAAATTAGGAGATAATACTAATTCTGAATTATATTTAAAACGTGCTATTGAAATAAATGATGATTTAAGAGTTGAAATTAAAAGCAGGTTTCTTCTTGGTAAAATATATTATGAAAATGATGAGTTGCAAAAAGCTGAAGATCAATACAATTTGATTTTAGATAAAGATCCAAAATCAGCAGATGCTCATTATTATCTTGCTGAAATTTACTTAAAAAGAGAAAATACTATAAAGGCCCGGGCAGAATGGAGAAAGACATTGGAACTTGATCCTTCCCATTATGGAGCTCTTCTAAGGCTATACTAAATTATAAAGGAGTTACGTATGGGGATTAAAAATTTATTTGACAATTTTTCTATGGATATTGGTATTGATTTAGGTACATGTAATACACTTGTATATATTAAGGGTAAAGGGATTGTAATTACAGAACCATCAGTAGTTGCAGTCGAAAGAGGTACAAAAAAAGTAGTCGCAGTTGGACACGAAGCAAAAAGAATGCTTTGGAAAACTCCTGGCGATATAATAGCAATCAGACCCCTCAGAGATGGAGTTATTGCAGATTTAGATACAACTGAGAAAATGATCAGATACTTTATTTCAAAGGTTATTCCCAAAAGCTGGTTCGTAAAACCAAGAATGGTCATAGGTGTACCCACTTGTATTACAGAAGTAGAGAGAAGAGCTGTTGAAGAAAGCGCTTACAAAGCAGGGGCCCGTGAAGTTAAAGTTATTGAAGAATCCCTGGCTGCAGCAATTGGTGCGGATATTCCTATTTTTGAACCAGCAGGTCATATGATATGTGATATTGGAGGAGGAACTACAGAAATTTCTGTAATTTCTTTAGGTGGTATGGTTGTCACAAATGCGATAAGGTTAGGTGGCGATGAATTTGATAAAGCTATCATAAAACATGTAAGAACTGTTCATAATTTAATAATTGGAGAACAATCTTCGGAAAATTTAAAAATAAATATTGGTAATGCTTCAGCAGATAAAAAAATTGAAAAAATGGAAATTAAAGGAACTGATGCTATAACAGGTTTACCTAGAAGACTTGAAATTGATAGTGTAGAAGTTAGAGAATCCTTACAGGAACCCATTATTGCAATTATAGATGAAATTAAAAAAACACTAGGGCAGACACCCCCTGAATTAGCAGCAGATATTGTAGAAAGAGGTATCGTTATGACAGGTGGAGGTTCACTGTTAAAAGGACTTCCAAAACTAATTGGAAAAGAAACTGGTGTGCCTGTTATTTTAGCAGAAGATCCACTTTTATGTGTTGCTAATGGAGCAGGTAAATATTTTGAACTTGTTAAAGATGCCGCAAGTACAAAAACTATATATAATTATCTAAATTCTTAGCACATGTTTAATCCAGGTAATTTTATTAGAAAATATAAGAGTGCTTCTCTTTTGTTCCTTTGTATATTAATATCATTTTTATTAATTTCATTAAGTACAGGTAAATTAAATTTTGCTCCAAAGAGATTAGGTAGTTCTGTATTTTCCATTTTCCAACTTACAGTTAATTCAACATCAAATTTTTTTTCAAATACATTTAATTCGATAGGAGAACTTAAAAAATTAAAATCTGAACAGGAATTACTCCTTCTAAAGGTTCAGGAATACCAAATTAGAGATAGAAGTTTTTTGGAATTGAAAGAAGAAAATATTAGATTACGAGAACAATTAGATTTAAAAAAAACTTCGAATTTTACTTTTGTTTCAGCAGAAATTATCGCACATGATCCTGGCAATACTTTTACTTCGTTTGTAATTAATAAAGGTTCTTCTCATGGTATTAATATAAATATGCCGGTTCTTGCATATCAGGATGGATTTCAGGGTTTGGTAGGAAAAGTAATTGAAACTACATATTTAACTTCAAAAATTATTTTAATAATTGATAATACCAGCTATGTTGCTTCCAGATTACTTGAAAGTCGGTATGATGGATTAACTAACGGAGAAGGGGTAAAAACTTCTAATTTAATTATGAACTATGTTAGTAAGAATGCAAGGAAATCTTTGAATGAAGGTGATCTTGTTGTAACATCCGGAATGCAGTCAATTTATCCAGGAGGTATTTATATTGGGAGAATAAGAAATATAGATGTTCCTGAATGGCAGACATCTCTTGTTCTCAAAATTGAACCGGTAATAGATTTTACCAGCCTTGAATACGTCTTAATTTTAACAGGAGAAAAATAGGTGAATAAAAAAAATAGTTATTTTGGAATAATATTAGTATTCATAACTCTAATATTACAGACAACTATTTTGGCTAATATTTCTTTTAAAGGGATAAAACCTGATTATGTTTTAATAATGTTAATACTTTTATCAAATAACATGGGTAGTATCAAAGGTCAGCTTTTAGGTTTTTCGACTGGTATTGTTGAAGATTTTTTAAGTTTATCACCTTTAGGTTTTAATTCTCTAATTAAAACTATTATCGGATATCTTAGTGGAACAACTTATGGAAAAATATTTCTGGATCCTATTTTTGTTCCAATTATATTTGTATTTTTAGGTACCCTTATAAAATCTTTATTATCATATTTACTACTATCAATTTTTATAGCAGAAAAAGCCGAATTTATATTTACCAGTGCTTTACTTATTGAAATTGCTCTTAATATATTAATTACGCCTTTACTCTATCTTATATTAAAACTAATAAGGGTTTTACCCTTTTCAAATAATTCAAGAATTTTATGAATAATGATACAACTTTTAAATTAAAAACATATCTATTTATTACATTTATTGTTTTAATATTTTTTATATATATTTTATATTTATACGATTTACAAGTATTAAATAGTACTGAATATCAAACACGGGCACGTGATCTATCACTAAGAGTTAATACTATTCCGGCACAAAGAGGTAAAATATATGACAGAAATGGAGATATCCCATTAGTTGTCAATATTGATTCTTTTGCTATTAATATAATTCCGGCAGAATTAGATTCAAACAATTTAGATACTTTAATATTTGAATTGTCAAAAATTTTGAATATAGATCCAAATACAATTAAAAACAAGATACCTGTAAATTTTAAAAATCAATACATTCCGGTAGAAATTAAAAGTGGCATTCCTTTATCAACAATCAATTTAATTGCAGAGAATATTGAAAATTTTAAAGGAGTTTCATGGGTTAGTAAACCAATTCGCAGTTATCTTCAGGATGGTTCAGTATCACATGTTTTAGGTTATGTTGGTGATATTACAAGTGAAGAATTTCAAATTCTTTATAATAGTGGTTATGATATTAATTCCACAATTGGAAAAAGTGGAATAGAAAAGTATTATGACCAATTATTGAGGGGAGAAGATGGAGTTCACTATAAAACAGTTGATGTACAAGGTCGTAAAATCCAAAATGTACAACTTGAAGATAAACTACCGAAAAATGGAAATGATTTAGTTCTTACAATTGATAAGGATATACAAATTTTAGCAGAACAAGCCTTAGGTAACCGTATGGGTTCTGCAGTTGTTCTCAAACCTTCAACAGGTGAAGTGCTTGCAATGGTTTCATATCCATGGTTTAATCCTAACAATTTTTATGGTATTCAGAACAATCAAACATTTAGAGAAGCAGCATTAGATTCAAGACATCCATTTCTAAACAGAACAATACAATCAAGTTATGAACCAGCATCGGCTTTTAAAATAGTAATGACAACAGCTGATCTTGAAGAAAAATTATTCCCGGTAGATAAGACTATAAACTGTGAAGGGAGTGTTTGGTTCGGCAACCGGGAGTTTCATTGTCATGTGCCAGAAGGTCATGGTAAGCTTATTTTACATGAAGCACTCGAACAATCCTGCAATGTTTATTTCTACACTCTTGGATTAAAATATCTGGGAGTTGATATTATTTCCGATTATGCAAGAAGATTTGGTTTTGGAAGTTATACAGGAATTGATTTACCTGGAGAAATAAAGGGCTTAGTTCCTACACCTGAATGGAAGGATAGAATATTTAATGCTCCATGGGTTGGCGGGGATACAGTAAATATGTCTATTGGACAAGGATTTTTAAATGTAACACCTATACAAATGGCAAATATGGTAGCCATGATTGTTAATGAAGGGGTAATTTATAAACCTCATTTACTTAAGGAAATACGTGAATCAGTTTCAGGTACTGTTATTGAAGAGAAAAAACCTGAAATACTTCATACCAGTACTATCCATAATAAAACTTATAAAACAATGCAGGATTATATGCGAGGTGTAATTACTGATGGTACAGCCAAAGTTGTAATAACAACTAAGGCTGTTAAAATAGCCGGTAAAACNGGTACAGGTGANGTAGGGCTGAAAGATAGCTGGAATGCCTGGTTTGTTGCTTATGGNCCTTATGATGCATTACCGGAAGATCAAATTGTAGTAGTTACAATGGTTGAAGCTGTTAATGATTGGGAATGGTGGGCAATAAGGGCTGCAAATATTATTTTTCAAGGTATATTTGCAAATGAAACCTATGACCAGTCAATCGATTCTCTCCATTGGGGTTGGCTAAGAAATAAAAAGGAAACTGAATGAAAATTAAAGCTCTATTTAATATTGATTTAGCTATATTTATATCTATGCTGGGTTTAATGTTTTTAGGTGTTATGTTTATTTATTCGAGTGGAATTACTTCTACGGGAGTAATTATTTCAAATGAATATATCTATCAAATTGTATGGGTTTTCAGTGGCCTTGTAATTTTTTTTATTATTTTATTTTCTGATTATTTAATTTTCAGACAATGGTCATTTTATATATATTCAGGTGCTATATTAATTCTCATATTAACACTCTTATTTGGAAGAGAAGTAAATGGTTCAAAATCATGGTTTGGATTCTTTGGTTTCGGGATTCAACCATCAGAATTTACAAAAATAGCAACAATTCTCTTTTTATCAGATTTTTATGTAAAAAGAAAAAAAACAATCCGTTCCCTTTCTACATTTATTATTGCTATGATAATTGGTTTTCTTCCGGTGGTTTTTATTTTTGCTCAACCGGATATGGGAACATCACTTGTTTATATTCCAATTTTTTTGACAATTTCGTTAATGGCTGGTGTAAAAAAACGTTACATATTTTATTTGTTTTTTTCTGGATTACTTATGATTATTTTAGGAATGCTGCCCGCATGGCAAAAGTTTATTCTTAAAGAAGATTTTGGATTCGTTAAAATTCTAGTAAATTATAATTTATTTTTTATTCTTGTAGGTTCAATTGGAATAGTTACTTTTTTGTCAATAATTGGTTTTATTTATTCCAGACGAAGTTATTTTTACTGGATTATATATTCAAATTTTATAGTACTTACTGGTTTATTTGGTTCATTCTTAGTAAGAATGATTCTGAAAGAATACCAAATAATGAGACTAATAGTATTTTTGGATCCTAATGTAGACCCAAGAGGTACAGGCTGGCACATAATTCAATCTCTAATTGCTGTAGGTTCTGGAGGAGCCACTGGCAAAGGTTTTTTACAGGGCACTCAAAGTCATTACCGTTATTTGCCTGAACAAAGTACCGATTTTATTTTTTCTATTTTATCAGAAGAACTTGGATTCATAGGTTCTGTTCTTGTAATTATTCTATTTGCTGTTATTCTTATTCGTGGATTATTTCTTGTAATGAATTCAAAAGATAGCTATGGATATTATATTGGTTCTGGTATTATTATGATGATATTTTTTCATGTTATTGTAAATATTGGTATGGCAATAGGCATAATGCCTATAACAGGAATACCACTTTTATTTATTTCTTATGGGGGTTCTTCTTTATGGACTGCTCTTATTTCTGTTGCTTTATTGCAAAATATTTATCTAAGAAGATACAGGTACTAATAAAATGAGCTTAATAAAACCAGAAATTGATTTAAAAAAAATATTACTCAATGTATCCATGCCTGGACGTTATGTAGGCGGTGAATATGGAGCTATTGTAAAATACAATAAGTTAAATTTGAATTTTGGAATATGTTTTCCTGATTTGTACGAAATAGGTATGTCAAATCAAGCTATTAAATTATTATATAGGGGTTTAAATAATTTAGAGGGTATTAGTTGTGAAAGGGTGTTTGCACCTGCTCCTGATTTCGAAAATAAACTAAAATCTAACAATATACCTTTGTATACTTTAGAAAATGGTATTCCATTAAATGACTTGGATATTCTTGGTTTTTCAATTGGATATGAACTAAGTGCTACAAATATTCTTGCAATTCTTGAAACAGGACACATACCTATTTTAAACAAAGACAGAACAGAAAAAGATCCTATTGTAATTGCTGGTGGTCCTGCAATTACAAATCCGGCGCCCTTTGGTAGATTTTTAGATGCTGTTTATCTGGGTGAAGCTGAAAAAGATTTTTATGAGTTAATGGATAATATTTATGAAGCAAAACAAAAAGGAGCTGGAAGAGAAAATATTCTTGAGATATTATCAGGCTCTCCTTATGTATGGACTCAATCAAAAAAAGAATCAGTTCATAGATCAATTTGGCCTGAATTTAATAGTAAATATTCTGGTTTAATTCCTGTTTCAAATATCGCTACTATACAGGATAATGGGATAATTGAAATTATGCGGGGTTGTCCCAATAGTTGTAGATTTTGTCATGCAGCTTCTTTTTACAGGCCCTATAGGCAGAAAAATATAGAACATATCCTTGAAGAAGTTGATTTTTTGGTTAATCAGTGCGGATATAATGAATTGACATTATCTTCACTTTCTTCAGGTGATTATAAGGATCTTGATCTTCTTATAAAGCGATTAAACTATGAATATGAAGATAATAACATTTCTTTTTCACTACCGTCACTTAGAATTAATTCCTTTACATTACCTTTATTAAAAGAATTATCAAAAGTTCGTAGGAGTGGTCTTACTTTTGCCATAGAAACACCAGATGAAAATTGGAGAAGAAGTATCAATAAAGAGATTGATCCGGAAAAAATCATTTCTATATTAAAAGAAGCAAAAGAAATGGGATGGAAGCTTGCCAAATTTTATTTTATGATAGGTCTTCCTGGAACAGATAGATTAACAGAAGCTAATAAAATTTCCTCTTTTATAGATGATATTCAAAAGAAAACCAACATTAAACTAAATGTCAATGTTGGAACATTTATACCAAAACCTCATACTCCATTTCAGTGGTCATCACAACTAAAGGAACAAGAAGCTTATGATGATATGAAATATTTAAAAAATTATTTTAAACGTAATTCCAATGTTAAACTTTCTTATCACTCTCCAATTGTTTCGTATGTTGAAGGAATAATTTCCCGAGGAGATGAAAGGGTAGGCGATATTATTTTGGCTGCTTACAAAGCTGGTGCACGACTTGATGCCTGGGATGAATATTTTGATAAGTCTATATGGCAAGAAAGTATCAATAAAGCAAACTGGAATGTAGAGGAAGAAACAACACGGGAAAAAATATTAGATGAAACATTACCCTGGGATAATATAAATTTAGGAATCACAAAACCTTATTTGAAAAAAGAGTACACTAAGGCTTTAAATTATGAAACAACTGATATTTGTGATGATCCATGTTCTCATAATTGCGGGGTATGCAATAAAAATTCTTTTGTTCAAAAAAATACAAATAAGGATGATTTACCTAATCTAAAGCCTAAAAATATAGACAATGTAAATACCCCTGAAACTTATTCTTATTTACTTGAATTCAGTAAAACCGGTAAAGCTATCTACTTGTCACATTTAAATATTTTAAATGTTTTTTCCAAGACATTAAGACGTTCAGGTTTAATATTGAAATATACTCAGGGATTTAATCCAAAACCAATAATTGAGTTTGCACATCCATTATCTCTGGGGATAGAATCTAAAGTAGAAATATTATCTATAACTTTAAATGCAGAAATTAATCCGGAATTACTTCTATCAACTATAAATAATAATTTGCCTTTAGGAATACTAATTACACGTTGTTCTCCACTTGAAATTAAAACATCTAAGAGAAAAAAGAAATCTTTAATGTCTTTATATGGAGGATCTTCTTATTTAATAAGACCTTATTCAGGAACTCAATATAATTTGGATGATATGCTGGCAATTTATAGTAAAGAAAATAATATATATTCTAATGTTAAAATAGGACTGGTGAATAATTTACTAGAGATGCAAATTGTTAACACAGGAAGAAAAGATAGTAATATCTTTTTCCATTTGGATAAATTCATGGAAAGAAATATATTTTATGAAAATTTTAGTATAGAAAGAAATATGCTATTTGCAGGAAAAGAAAATAAAGACTATTTTAATTATTTAATAGACTAGTATGTTTCGNTTTTTTTAGCTTTTTCCCAAATAATATCCATTTCTACCAGAGTTGTATCTTCTATTCTTTTCCCTTGTTTTTTCAATTCTTTCTCTATAAATGTGAATCTATTATAAAATTTTTGATTAGTTTTATGCAAAGCTATAGCTGGATCTACTTTTAAATGTCTTGATAAATTTATTACAGAAAATAAAAAATCTCCCATTTCTAATTCTGTTAATTTTTTGTTTTCAGAAATTATTTCATTTTCAAGCTCTCCTAATTCTTCTTTGATTTTATTTAATACATCTTTAGAATTATTCCAGTCAAATCCAACTTTTGATACTTTCTTCTGGATTTTATAAGCCCGTTCAAGAGGAGGAAACGAAAGTGGTATACTATCAAGTATTGTATCCTTTTTGTCCCTTCCTTCAACGTTAACCTTTATATCCTGCCATAGATCAAGTACTTCTTCAACTGAGTCTACTTTTGTATCAGAAAAAACATGAGGATGCCGTCTTACTAATTTTTCTGTTATTGTATCCAATACATCTTTAATAGAATACTTACTCGTTTGTTCCAAAATATAAGAAAGCATAACTACCAGAAGATAAAGATCTCCAATTTCTTCCATTGTATTCTCAAGATCTTCATTATCAATTGCATCTATACACTCAAAAGTTTCTTCAAAAAGATTTGGTATAAGAGATTTTAATGTTTGCTTTTTATCCCAGGGACATCCTTCCGGACTGCGTAATTTAATTATTACTTCAAGTAGATTTTTATACGCTTTTCCAGAGTTATTTATTATATCTTCAATATTTTCCATGAAAGGTTTACCTCTTTTTAAATGTCAACCAGAGAACAAATACAAGTAGACAGAATATACATTATCGGAAGTTATGGTTTATTTGTATTTTTCACTAACCTTCGTATAAATCCACATCAAAATTATTGAAGTAATAAGCGGAGGAAATATATTTACAGAATTATTTAAATTTGTAAGAAAATTTATTACGTCTTTAAATACAAATTCCAACACACCTCCAAGATAAGATCCTATTAATGCAATAACCAGGGCCCCCAGAAAGTTTCCCAAAACCATTTTTTTGAATGCAAAATATGTAATTAATGCAACAGCAAAACCTATAAGCAAATAAATTAAACCTATATTAAAATAAAAACTGAACAAGAATATCTCCTAATTAATTAAAATTAAATTGGGTTCCAATGTAAACTACATCACTAAAAATGGGAACAAAGTTTTCATCTCTTCCATATAAAACAACAAAAAAAGCAATATCAATATCAGATGCACTTAATACTGGCACATCATCCTGATCACTATTAAAATCAAGAAATGATTTTTGATAAAAATTACTATCATTAATTGTATTTACATATCTTTCAAAATCTATTTCACTTTTATAAGAACCAGAAGGAAAATAAGATGTTGTTGAAATTTTGCCAGTTCCTGATACAGTGGAAATATTTAAAGTTATAGTAAAATTTTCAGAAGAATCATTACTATCAAAATATGCTGGATCTATAGTCATTACAGGCGGACTAACAGATGGGATTGGCTCTGACCCCAAATAATAATTTGTTGATATATCATCCCAAATTGGTAAAATTCTTTTAAAATCAGAACCTTCTATTAAATAGTTATTACTAAATAAAAGATCAAGAAGATTATTATTAGTAAAAAATACATTTGCATCACTAATTATAGTATTTTCTGAAGTATTAGTATTTTCACTATCATAGATTCTATAAAAATATTCATAACCAACTGCAATATCAGAATCGTTATTAGAGGCATGATAAAAACTTAAAGGTGATAAATATATTGGAGGGCTTAAATAATAATATATAGCAATACCACAAGCGGAAATAGAAAATACAATTAAAAACAGGAAAAGTATGAGACCTCCCCTGCTAAATATAAATGATAAGATTCTTTTATTATCAAACTTAAAAAGTAGATTTTTAATCATTTCCAATATAATCTATTAATTCATAAATTAATACAGGTTTATTTTTACCTTTAACACGTATAATATCAAGTTCACGGACTATAACACTATCTTTTACTAAACCGTAAGTACTTTCACTGATAATAATATTTGTTTTGTATATCTTATTTACACCTTCTAATCTTGCTCCTAAATTAACGTTATCTCCCATAAGAGTATAATTCATTCTTTTATCAGAACCTACATTTGCAACAGTCATGATACCGGAATTCAGCCCTATACCTATATCAATTTCTCTGCCTGGGAGCTGCTCATTTAATAAGTGTAAAGCGTTCATCTGTTTAACAGCGGATCTACAAGCTCGTATGGCATGGTCTCTTTGTTCCATAGGAGCTCCCCAGAATGCCATAATTTCATCTCCAACATACTTATCCAGGGTTCCTTGATCTTCTTCTATCACATTTGTCATGGATGTAAGATACTTGTTGATATATTTAACAAGTTCCTGTGGAGAAAGCCCCTCTGATGTTTTGGTAAAACCTCGAATATCAGAAAATAAAACGGTTATTTCTTTATCTACTCCACCTAATTCCGGAGGGTTTTCCAATAAATGATCTACTACATCCGGATTCACATAAGTACCAAACATATTTTTAATTCTTTTCTTATCTTTTTCTTCTGTCATTATTCTATAAACAATAATAAATATTAAAGATACAAGAGTAGCAATTGCAGGTGCGGAAAAATTAATTAAAATAGCATTTTTATCAAACATCATTGAAGAAACAATAAAAAGTGAAGCTATTATAATAATTGTAACGAAAAAAGCCCATATAGTAGATAATCGAGATGATATAAAAGAAACCATCATAACCATAAGTATTAGAATAAGAATATTAACAATATAAGGTACATCAGTAATAAAATTTGACATTAAAATTGTATTTAAAGCATTTGCATGAATTTCAACTCCATACATTAAACCAAAAGGAGTTGGTTTCTGATCATCAGCAACACCTCTTGCAAAAGCGCCTACCATCACAATTTTATTTCCAAGTGCTCTTGTTTTTGGCCATCTGGAAGGATCCTCTCCTGGAGGATTAGAAGCATAACCGGAATATGATCTAACAGGAAAGGTTTGTCTGTTCCCTGCTGTAGCAAAAGAAGGACGTCCCATGAAGTTTACAAGCATTGCTCCATTTTCATCTATTGGGATCTTAATATCTTCAACAACACGATATTCACCCTCTTCAAGGATATCCCCTTCTTCATTATACACAGGTTCTTTAGTTGTTAGCTTATAAGGAACCCATAAACCTGTTTCCGTATTAAAATATTCCGGATGTGGAATGAAAATATATTTACCAAGGGAAACCTCTATATCCGAAAGTTCCTTATTAAAGTACTCCAGTGCCAGTGAAAGTGTAATTGCAGGTAAAAAATGATCCTGATAAAGTCTTACTATGTAGAAACTTTCATCCGGAGTACCATCGTTGTTATTGTCAACAGTTTTTAAAGGGGCATTTTCAATCATCTCAACTTTTAATTTTTCAATAATATTTGCATTTAACGGATATTCAATATTATGGAAAATATCATTTTTATCAATCCAGGCTAATCTTTGATAATTTTCTTTATCTATAATAAAATCTTCTGTTAGATCACTTAGTTTTATTTCTTCCAACAACTGAGCCGATTTACCTACAAGAGGTTGTCTTCTATAGACTTCATCACTATCTTTAAGATAATTAGCATGACCATAACCTCGTGTAGCAGTTGAATAAGGTTGAAGTGGTGACTGTATACCTGTAAAAGCTATCATAGACTCCCAATCACCTATTACATTAAGTATTTCTCCATAATTATCATATAATAATTTCTGTCGCAGGAAAAATTCATCATAAGTATCACGTGAAGGAGGTACTTCATCTAAAATTGTTTCAAGAAAAACAGTACCACTGGATTTTATACTATCTATAAGAATCGCATCATCTAACGCATTTTCATCAGGTTCAACAAAAAATATATCAATAAAAAGTGCTCTTTCTCTTTCGTTAGGATTACTTATTCTGGATAATGTATCTATTAAATAGGAATGTATATATCTAGGAAAAGGCCATTTACCAAATTTACTTAGTGCTTTAAAATCAATAGCTACTATTAATATATCAGGAGAAATGTTAGGATTATGTTCTACATAGCTAACACCTTCCTGAATAGTTTCATTACCATATGTATTTTTAAGTCTAAAATGTACATCCAGTACTTTAGTTTCTAAATTGTCTATTACAGAGGTATACTGCGTCAGTCCAACTGTTAAGAGAATAACAATAACTCCAATAAAAAGGCCAAAATATCTAGCTTCCAGAATTTTCATTCTCTTCTTAACTGCTTTTGCCATGTTATACTCCATAAAAATAATGTTACAAACCTATAACTGTAATTAAATTTTACCTGCTTTCAAGGTAGATTATACGGCTTCTTGCCAGATTTGTCCAATTACTATCCGGGAATATGTCAACAAGATTATTATATTCTACAAGGGCAGCCTTATTATCATCTTTTTGCTCATATAAACGCCCTAATGAAAAATAAATATTTGGTATTTCAGGAGAAATATTTGAATACTTAGATATAAGTAAAATGTATGTTTCGATAGCATCATCAATTTTATTTGAATCTTCATATGCTGTTGCAGCGTTTATTAATGAAATGGGTGCAAGGTAGCTATTTGGAAATATTGAAAAGATTGATTTAAAATCCTCTATAGCTTTGTCCCATTCTTTATTTTGATAATACAAATTACCTCTAATATAAAGAGCACGTTGAAAAGCGTAATTTTTAGGGCTTCGATCAATCAACGAATCTAATTCTTCAATAATTTTATTTATTGATTCTTTCTTATTAGTTTCATCAGTTGAAGATGAAAGATTTGTATATTTGTCCTGAATTGTTTCTATTTCCTGGGTATATTTTTCCAAATTCTTTATTTGAATAGAATTATAAATTAATAACCCTATAACAACTAAAGTAATAATAGTTATTACAGCAACTAAGAGTAAACTATTTTTTTGAATTAAAAGTGTAAGTTTTTGCTTGATAGTAGCCTTTTCTGATTTGTCATGATTTTTAGACATTTTAACTCCTGATTATCTTCTTAAATTATATTCTTTTATTAGTTTTGAAAGATAAGTTCTTTGTATTCCTAATACTTTTGACGTAACAGTTTGATTCCATTCATATCGATCCAGTATACTTTTTATAAAATATTTTTTAAATTGGATAATTGCCTCTTTTAGTGATTTTTCCATGTAAGGATCTTTTTTCTCTATACTACTATGTAACATTAAATCTTCTACTTCAATTCTTTCATTTTTAGAGACAATTACAGCTCTTTCAATAACATTTTCAAGTTCTCTGACATTACCGGGCCAGGAATAAGCTAATAAAGATTCCATTGCTTCCATAGTAAATTTTATTTTTTTATTATTTGTTTTTAAATTAACTTTGTTTAGAAAAAAGTTTGCTAATTCAATTATATCTTCCCGTCTTTCTCTTAATGGAGGAATATGAAAAGGCAACACATTTAATCGATAGTACAAATCTTTTCTGAAAGTCCCATTTGTAAGTGCTTTTTCCATATCTATATTGGTAGCAGCCAAAATTCTAACATCTACTTGTACGGAAGTACTTGACCCTACTTTTTCAAATAAATTATCCTGCAGTACTCTAAGAAGTTTTGATTGTAAGTTTAAAGGTATTTCACCTATTTCATCAAGAAATATTGTTCCCTTATCAGCAAGTTCAAATCTACCTCTACGATCATTTACTGCATCAGTAAAAGCACCTTTTACATGGCCAAACAACTCGTCTTCAATAAGATTGTCAGGTAAAGCTGCACAATTGACTCTTATAAAAGGTTCGTTTGCTCTACCGCTATTTAAATGTATTGTCTCAGCAAAAAGTTCTTTTCCAACACCACTTTCCCCAGTTATAAATACAGATGAATTTGTCACAGCAATTTTTTTTGCTATAGATAGTTTCTCCAGAATAATTTTACTTGAACCAATAAATTCATGATAATCACTTTTATTATTTATAATTTTATTTTGTAATATATTTACTTTATTTTTTACTCTTTGATATTCTTTAGCATTTCTGATGGTAAGTGCAGATTGTGAAGCAAACATCTCTAACCACTGCAAATCTTCATTTGAAAAATAACCACCGTCATTTTTATTAATTATTTCTATAACACCCACACACTCATCTTTTATCAACATGGGTACTGCAAGTATCGATTTCGTATTAAAACCAATTTTATCACCAATTTCAGCAAAATATCGAGGGTCAGTATCAACATCATTTACAATAAGAGAAGTACTGTTTTTAGCAACCCAACCAGCTATACCTTCACCCATTTTTAGTGAATAGTTCTTTAATTCTTTTTCTTTTGAACCAATTGATATTTCAAAGTAAAGTTTATTATTTTCACTATTAACAAGGAGAAGAGAAGAAGCTTCTCCCATAGTGAGTCTTGTAGCTGATTCAAGTATTCTGGATAAAAGAGCATGAGGATCCTGATAATCCAAATTAATCAGATTATTTATTTCTATCAGAGTTGCAAATCTCTTTGCATCGACCTTCGATGAAAGCATATTTTAATTTTTTGAATCAGAACCCATTCCTTTCAGGAAATCCCCGAAAGTAGCTGTCGACCCATCATCCTCATCGTGAATATACTTAGAAATTTCTTTTCTCTGAATTCCTTTCTCATAATCTTTAATTGAAAGTGACAATCTTTGAGCTTTTGGATTAATTTCAGTAACTAAAGCTTTAACTTTCTGTCCTACTTTAAATCTTGATAAATAATCTTCATCTCTGCTGTCATCTGCTCCAGGTTCAACAAGATTATATTTACTAACTAATCCTTCAATATCACCTATAACTTTTACAAATACACCAAAATCAGTTATATTTGTAATTTCACCTTCTATTTGACTATTTTTAGAAAAATTCTTTTTCAGATAATTCCACGGATCATCAGACAATTGCTTAAGCCCCAGTCTTATCCTATGAGATTCCTTATCTATACTAAGAACTACTACTTCTATTTCCTCATCAACTTTCAATATCGATGATGGGTTTTTGACACGTCGTGTCCATGACAAATCATCTACGTGGAGAAAACCATCGATTCCCTCAGTGAGAGCTATAAATGCACCAGCATTTGTTATTTTAACTATCTTTGCTTTTAATCTTTGTCCAATTGGAAATTGATCTTCTATACTATCCCATGGATTTTGTAAAACTTGTTTCAGACCTAAAGACACACGTCCACTTTCAAGATCATAACCAAGGATTTTTGTTTCTACTTCATCACCAATAGTAAGTACTTCTCCAGGATGCTTTACCCTTTTAACCCATGAAAGTTCAGAGATATGTACTAACCCTTCAATCCCTTCTTCTATCTCTATAAAAGCACCAAAATCAGATAATTTTGTTACCTTTCCTTTTACTACATCATCTACAGCATATTTTTCTTCAAAAACAGACCATGGATCCGGAGAAAAATGCTTTAAAGATAAATTTATTTTTTGACCCTCAGGATCCAGTTTTATTACTTTTAAGTCTATTTTTTGATCTTTCTTTACATAATCTTTAGGACGAGTTACATGTCCCCAACTCATATCATTAATATGAAGAAGTCCATCAAATCCACCAAGATCAATAAAAGCCCCAAAGGAGGTAAAACTCTTAACAACTCCAGATACAACTGAATCAATTTCAGTTTCTTTGAAGAATTTTTCTTTTTTTGAACTTATTGATTTTTCAAGATAATTTCTTCGTGATACAACTATTTTAAGCTTATTATCACTATATAGTCTTTCAATAAGGAATTTGGACTTTATTCCAATATAATCTTCAGGATTTTCAACTCGAATTACATCTGTTTTTGAAAGTGGACAAAATCCAATAATATCATGTCCCAGATTTACTTCAAATCCACCTTTATTAGAACTGATAAACTTACCTTCTACAGGAAGTTTTTCCTGGAAAGCATTTTTTAAATCCTTCCAAAAAACTTTTTCATCAGCTTTACCTTTTGAAACAATGACCTGCCCACCCTTTCCTTCTTTCGAAATAAGGACAACATTAACAACATCACCAATTTCAGGTTTAGTTTTAAATTCTTCTATTGGAATTTTACCTTCTGATTTATATCCTATATCAATAAAAACACTTTCCGTACTGATTTCAATTACCGTACCTTCTATAAGTTGACCTTCTTCAAGATTACTGAAAGAATTTAAATATTCTTCCTGCATTAAAGTTTCTGTTTCTTTGGTAATATCCGTTTCGCTTTCTGCCATAATAATGATAATTCTCCTGAGATTTATACTTACATATTGCTTAATTTCTGTAACACTTTCTCACAAACTTCATCTATGGTCAAGTCCGATGTGTCTAAATAAAGAGCGTCATTAGAAATTTTTAGACTTCCCTCAGGTTTGCTTTTATCAATCTCGTCTCTTGCCTGGATGCCTTGTTCAATTTCTTTAAGAGTCAGATTACTAACTCCCTGATTAAAGCGTCTTCCTGCCCTGGTACTAACGGATGCATCCAAATATATTTTTAGATCTGCATTAGGAAATACAACTGTAGTTATATCTCTTCCCTCAACTATAATATCCATGGCTTTGCTAATTTCACGAATAGAAGTATTTACAAACTCCCTTACTTTAATAATTGATGAAACCTGAGCTACCAGATTATCAATAAGGTCAGAGTGTAGATAATTTTCCACATTCTCATTGTTAACATACAAATCCCCATTTTTAATTGAAAATTTAGTTTTAGCAGCTATCATGACTATTTTATCAATATCAGAAACTAATAATTCAGCTTTAATTATTTCTAAAGTTATTGCTCTATAAAAATTACCGGAATTTACATAAAAGAGTGACGCTTTTTCAGCTATTTTTCTTGCTATTGTACTTTTACCTACTCCTGCAGGTCCATCAAGAGCTAAAATCATTTTTTTTGATTCTCCTTTGGCTTTTTCTTCAAGAACCAGGCTACCTCTTTATCAGTTAAATATCGATAACTTCCGGAAGGTATATTATTAAGTTCAACAATTCCTATTTTAATTCTATGTAATTTTTTTATTTTTAAATTCCTGGATTGAAAGAATCTTCGAATTTCCCTATTTTTTCCTTCCATCAAAACTAATAAGACTTTATATTTTGTTTTATATTTATAAGAATGTAATTTATATTTTTCTCCGTCAATTATTACACCTTCCATAAATTCTAAAAGATGCTTCTCTTCAATTACTTGCTTTGATTCTACAATATACGTTTTATCAATACCAGAAGAAGGATGAGCAACAATCTTTGTAAAATCACCATCATTAGTAAAAAATATTAAACCTGTGGAAAGATAATCAAGGCGACCCACATTATATAATCTATCCTGAAAATCATTTTTAATTAAATCAATAGCAAGATTTCTATTCTGAGGGTCACTATTACTGCATAAATAAAGAGGAGGTTTATTGAGTGCAAGGTATATTTTATTTTTAATTAAATGAATAACTTGATTTTTATAAACAATTCTATCTTTATTACTAACTTTATAACCCATTTCTGTTATTTTTTTCCCGTTTACTGTTACAAAACCATCCTTTATGAGTCTTTCACAATTTCTTCTGGATGCGATACCACTTTTTGCCATAAAGACCTGTAAACGCATTTCAGTTTCTATAATATTATCCATTTAATTCAAACCTATCCTGTTCCATTTCATCTAATTTTGGTAAATCTGCAATACTTGAAAGCCTGAAAGCTTTAAGAAACTCTTTTGTAGTTCCATATTGAACAGGTTTACCAGGAACGTCTTTTTTACCAACATCTTTGATGAAATTTTTATTTATAAGCAATTTCATCATACTATCAGGTGAAACTCCTCTAATATTTTCTATCTCACCTCTTGTAACGGGCTGTGAGTATGCAATTATAGATAATGTTTCAAGGGCTGCTTTTGATAGTTTATTTTCATTTTTTCTACCATATGTTTCCTTTAGAAATTCCCAAAGATCAACTTTAGGGATTAGCTGAAAGCCTTCACCTATATCCGAAATTTCTAAACCTCTTGTTTCAGATTTATATATTTCCCGTAATTGATCCAAAGATTCTTCGACTAGTGTAGAAGATAAATTGGTTACTTTGGCCAAATATTTTATATCAACAGGATCATTTTCCAGAAACAGTACTGCTTCAATTAATGCTACTTCCTTTTCCAGTTTCATTCTCCTTCATCACTTCTACTTTTTATTTTTATATCACCAAATAATTTATTTTGCAAAATTACTATATTTCTTGCTTTGACGGATTCCAAAATTGCAAGAAAAGCACAAATAATATCCATAGTAGAATTTTCTTTTACAATAAGATCGGTAAAGAAAAATTCTCCTCTTAGTTCCAGTAATTCGTTAATAAGACTTAATTTTTCATTTACAGAAACTTCTTCATATAAATCAATAATTCTTTCGTTACTAAGAGATGAAACTATTGTAGAAAAAGTGCTTAATAAATCCCATACATCAATCTTTTCCCAAAGATCATCATTTTCAGGAAAAGGTAGAGTTGCCTGCTTTTTATTTCTTTCAATNTGCCACTCAGATTCTTCCTCTTTGACTGCCATAAGNTCAGAAAANTTTTTATATTTTTGATATTCAATTAATCTATCAACTAATTCCTGTCTTGGATCTTCAAATTCATCATCAAAACTAATTTCAACAGGCAGAAGCATTCTGGACTTTATTAATAGTAAAGTAGCTGCCATTAAAAAAAAATCTGTTAATTCATCTAAATTTGTTTTAGTAGCAAGATCAAGAAAAGATAAATATTGCTCAGTTATCTGAGAAATAGGTATATCGTAAATATTAACTTCTGACTTACGTATTAAAAATAATAATAAATCAAGAGGTCCTTCAAAATCAGAAAGAATAAACTTATTGCCATTCTTACTGTCTGTAATAGTTTCCATAATGAGAATATACCTTTATTATCCCTGTTAAATCAATATTAGAACATAATCAGTAATTAAAATAATCCTTTTTCATTGGATACATTCTCTTTTTTTACAGTAACAGGTTTTTCTTTCTTTTTATTTTCTTCGGTTTTATCAGGAAACAACAAAGCCCTTACCTGTTTCTCTATAGTTTTAGCAATTTCAGGGTTATTTTCTAAAAATATTTTAGCATTATCTCTTCCCTGTCCTATACGTTCTTCTCCATAAGAGTACCAACTTCCACTTTTTGATATTATATCATATTGGAGAGCTCCATCCAGTAAACTGGCTAAAGCGCTAACACCTTTTCCAAAAATAATTTCCAGTTCAACTTTTCTAAAAGGAGGTGCAACTTTATTTTTAACAATTTTTACTCTTACCTTGTTCCCTATTGCATCTTCAGTTCCTTTTGACATCGTTTCAATTCTTCGAACTTCCAATCGGATTGATGAATAAAATTTTAGAGCTTTTCCTCCAGTTGTGGTTTCCGGATTACCAAACATTACACCGATTTTCATTCTAATTTGATTAATAAATATTAAAGATGTTCCGGATTTAGAAATTATACCTGTTAATTTTCGTAAGGCCTGACTCATTAGACGAGCCTGTAGCCCCATATGAGAATCTCCCATATCTCCTTCAATTTCAGCTTGTGGAGTCAAGGCTGCAACTGAATCAACTACAATAATATCTACTGCCCCTGACCGTATTAGAGATTCTGTAATTTCCAGTGCTTGTTCACCTGTATCAGGTTGTGATACCCAAAGATCATCGGTATTTACACCTAAATTTTTAGCATAAACCGGATCCAAAGCATGTTCTGCATCAATAAAAGCAGCTATTCCACCCTGTTTCTGACATTCACCAATTGCATGAAGTGCTAATGTTGTCTTCCCTGAAGATTCTGGTCCATATATCTCAATAATTCTTCCTTTTGGATAACCACCAACTCCTAAAGCTGCATCTAATAAGATAGATCCCGAGGGAATTGTTTCTATGGATAAATCCTTTGAGGATTGCCCCAACTGCATTAAAGATCCTTTTCCAAACTGTTTATCAATCTGCAGCCTTGCAGCTTCCAGAGCTTTTTCTTTATCAGGATTTACCGGTGCTTGAACAAATGTTTTTTTTGCCATATTTTCTCCATAATTTTATTGGATACTAGTTAGTATTGTTTATAATTGGATTTTACTTCAGTGTATAGTAAATATATTCATATAAATCAAAAAAATCAGAATATTTTTCTTGAATCAAGCAAAATTGTTACAGGACCATCATTTATATACAAAACTTCCATCTCTTCCTGGAATTTACCACTCTCAATAATTAAGTCTGATTCTTTTAATTTATGTATAAATTTGAGATAAAAGTTTTTTGCTATAAGAGGATTTTCCGCATTGTTATAAGAAGGTCTGTTTCCTTTTCTTGTGTCTGCACAAATAGTAAATTGTGAAATTAACATTATGGAAGCTTTCACATCACTTACTGATAAATTCATTACTCCTTTATCATCTTTAAAAACTCTTAATCCAATTAGTTTTTTTACCAGATAATCGAGGTCTTTTTCAGAATCACCTTTTTCAATACCCAGATAAGCTAAAAGCCCCCACTTAATCTCTCCTATAATTTTATTATCAACCTTAACACTGCAGTTTTTTACTCTTTGTACAACAATTCTCATAATTATATATTACCTTCGCTTTTTAAAACTAATCACTGATATTGATGAACAGACACAGCTTCAATAACATAACTATTATCTGACTCTACAATTTTCCCAAGTACTTCAATGGGGAAATCCGAGTCTATTCTGGCACCAAAATCCAGAGTAACCGGTATTATCCCTTCCAGTATTTTTTTTTCATCATAACCTACAAGAAAATCAAATTTAATTACAGTTTCTGTTATTATGAGATTACTTAATCTGCCTTTCCAATGTATATAACAATTATTGTATAGTTTTGGAGTTTCCAAAAAATCCTGATAGGAAAAATTAGTTTTTAAGGTAGAAAAATCCGGTATTGTGATATAAGAACTTAATAATCTAACTTTTTCTTTTGTTTCATTATCAGCATTTGAAAGAAGTAATCTGTTTATCTCTCTCATGGCAAGATTATCCTGAAAATTATCAAAATATTCTCTAACTGATTCAAATAACTTTCTTATCTCTTTATCAGTAAATACATAGTCACTAATTAGATTATTATTTGTAACTGAACCAAAATTGTTCAATTTTATAACTGAAATTTCCGGTCTTTTAAGACCTTCATTTAAAAAATCATTATTTAAATATAAGAAAGTTGATATGGCTATTAAAAGTGAAATAAATACAATTATAAAAATTCCTATTACCCGGTTTAAAGATTTTCTTCCAGGCAGCAAATTAAGGAATTTACCAGATTCCAAATATTCAAAAAAGTCTTCCTGTTTTGTATATTTCTTAAGTATTTCAAGACCTTTTTTTGCTAATTTGTTATTTGGATCTATATCCAGTATTTTAAACCATAGCTGAAGAGCTTCGGATTTTTCCTGTCTTTTTAGATGTACCAGAGCTAAACCTGCCATAGTATTAATATCATCGGGTTTAATATCAATGGCACGTTTAAGATATGAGTATCCACCGCCAAAATCAGATGTATTTATACATGATATACCTAAATAATAAAAAAAATCAAAATTCTGTCTATATCTGAATACCTGGGATTCCAATAATTGAAGTACTTTATTGTACTTTCCAATTTTAAAATATTTTGATGCTTTTTTTATAGTTTTGCTGCGCATTATAGAAAATCACCTGTTTTCATATATTTTTTTGCGCTGATTTAAAGTTTCTATTATTTGTACAATAAGATCAATTTCACCGTCTGTAACATTATCCGGATAAAGTAAAAAACTGTCAATTTTTTTTAATAGATCGGTAGTAGCAATAAGATCAGTTTTTATCGAAGTTTCAGTATTTTGAGGATCTGTATCTGTATTCAAAGTTTGACTGAAAATTGTATCTATTTCGGAATCTTCCAATGAAGAAGAACCGGTAAAACTACTGTTAGTATATGCTCCCATAACTAATACTACTTCTCTGCTTGATTCCCCTTTTACTTTTATTGGATCATAAATTACAGAAACTGCAGAATCGTTAATTGAATAAGGAACAAGATTAAAATTTCTATTTTTTTTGGCCTGAAAATTCCATAAATTATCTTTTAACCTTTTCCAGTTTGCAAAAATAATTTTATTTGGAACTGTAATACCCGGACCTCGAATCATACCCTGTAAACCTAAAAATTCGTCATTTTCAGTAGGAGAGATCCATGAATTGGGAAAATTAGTTATTAAAATATTTTCAGAGGATACAGATGTTCCATTATCAAGTATAAAATGATTATCTGATTTTTCACCCAGATAGGTATCAAATAGATAGTTTAAACCAATCATATTAGTTTTATCCGATCTATTTTCTACAGTAATAGTTAATTTAAATCCATCACTAAGAGAACTTGACTCTGATGTTACAAAGGAAAAATCTTCTGTTACTTTTAATATAGCGGATTCCCAAACAATTTTCCCTCCTGCCGGAGTCGAAAGAATATCCTTAGAAAAAACTGAGGTATTACCCATTTTAAAGGTTTTATCATCCACAATTATACTTAAAAGAGATGTTTCCGGATCTTTTTCAAATAATAGTGGAGTATATTTGCCTGAATTAATATCTTCAAGATAAGATACAGAAAAACTCCCGGAATCTTCATGTAGAGTAATTTTTATTCTACCCTCTGTTAAATCTAAAGAATGTAATGTAAATGTAAAAAATATTATTAAAATTGTAAATATACTGGTTAATTTCATATATTACTCTCCAATCCTTGAAGCAAGCCAGTTTATGTAATATTCTTTCAATTGCAAGGCAGAATTTTTAAGTTCCAATAATCTTTCACTTTTTAAAGAACCTGTATCAACTGTAATTTCCTTATAATCTTCTTCTGTTAACTCAATACCATTATTTGAAGAAATCTGATCTTTTAAATTTTTTATAGTATTATTCAACTGCACAATCTGATTATTTAAAAGATCCAGAGTATTATCCTTTTCAAGAACATCTGCTGTCATTTCAGCTATAAGTAATTTTTGATCATCAGAAATAGCTGCCAATAGCTTCCTTTGGTAATCACTTATAGTCTGCTCATAGGATTTTTCCCGATGTTGAAAATCTTCAAGGGCTTTTAGATATTCTTCATGGCTAATTCTTAATAATTTCAAAAGCTCATTTTCCCGGTATTTTAAAGTTATAAGGGATAATTTATACTTCGAAGCTTCTAATTTATAACTATTAGGATATTCTCTTATTATCATAGAATAAATAACTTTAGCTTCATCTAAATGTCCAAGCTCAAATAAAGATTCTGCAATCCAAAAATAACTATTGGAAATATAAGGATTATCTCCATAGGAATTTATAAATTTATTAAACACCTGAACGGAATTATCAAATTCCCCTTTTCTGAATAATAATCTTGCTTTTTGATATACTGCATCAGGATACAATTTATTGTGTTGATAATTCATTATAAAAAAATCAAGATTATTTTCAGCTTTTATGAGTAAATTTTGTGCCATATAACATCTTGCTATCCAATAATAAGCTGTACCATGTATATTTTCATTTTCAGAATTCAGGATAATCTCCCGAAAATCACCCAAAGCAAGAGTATAATTACCACTAGAGAAATTTTTAAGCCCGGATTCCATAAGTTTATCACCTTCTGAATTTTGGGCAAAAATAAAAACGCCTATAAAAATATAAAGAACTATAAAAAACTTGTTTTTCAAAACCGAACTCCCATTTTATTTTCGACACATCTGGGGGTATACTAAACTTCTTTGTTTCCTCTTATCAAATCTGCTTCTGCAACCGGATCCAATGATTTAAAAAAGGAACTTCCGCTAATTAATATATCTGTACCTTTACTTCTAATCAGTTCCGCATTATCTCTATTTACACCCCCGTCTATAGAGATAAGATATTTATATCCCTTAAGAATTCTTATATCATTAAGATACTTTATTTTATCCAGAGTTTCTTTAATAAGACTTTGTCCGCCAAAACCAGGATTTACACTCATTATAAGAATTAAATCTACATGAGGTAAAAGTTCTGATAATAGAGTAACAGGAGTTCCGGGAACAATTGAAACTCCAGCTTTACAACCAGAGTCTTTTATTTGTTGAATAACTCTATGACTGTGAGTTGCAGCCTCCAAATGGAAGGTAATATAATCAGCTCCGGCTTTTACAAAGTTCTGTATATGATTTTCCGGGTGAACTGTCATTAGATGAACATCAAGAGTTAATTTCGTAATACTGTTAATGTCATTAACCATTTTATGACCAAATGTTATATTTGGTACGAAAACACCATCCATAACATCAAGATGAATCCAGTCTGCTTTAGCTTTTTCAATAATATTTACTGAATCTTTGATATTTGCAAAATCACCGGATAGCAGCGATGGTGCAAAAAATATTTTTTTAGTAATATTCATAATATTAACTTATTACCAGATTTTAACAAAAAAAGCAAACATTTTATACAATGAGAGGAACATGAAAACACCTTTTGATTGACTAATACGAGCTTAATGATATAATAGACTTATTCAACTTGTAAAAGGTAATACATTAGATCATCAGGAGAATTTTCGATGGCAGTTAATGACATAGAAGAATTGATTCTGAGATCTTATGAGCTTTTCCATAAAGGCAGTTTTCAGGAAGCTGAAAAATTATATGAGAAAGCATTATCAATTGATTTTGAGAATAAAGATGTTATTGCTGGTTTAAAATGCTCTAAATTTTGGATTGATAGATATAAACAGCTTGAAGCTATGGGATCGGATGATTTCACAAAAAGTGAATATCTGTACAATGAATGGAAAAGTTTTTCTATTTTTTTGAAAAGATTGAAGACTCCATTCAGGCAGGGTGTTTCTGTTATTAAACAATGGGTATTTCAAACAGCACTTACAGGTTATTTAAATGCTTCTTCAGATATGGGTTCCAGTGATGAAGAAATGCTTTTACGAATTGGTAAATGCTATAAAGGAATGGGTGATTATGATAAAGCCCTTGAATATCTTGAGAGTGTAAGCAGAAAAAAACGTGATGATCCTGAAATTTTGGGAGAACTCGCAGATTGTTATGCTTTTATTAACGAGACCCGTATAGCAAAAGCTTTTTTTAGAGAAGCTTTTTTTATTGATTCTCAAAAAGTGAATATTGATTTTCTTGAGTCAGAACTTATTGTCAGGCTTATTGAAAAATTAAGAGTTATAGGTTATTCTGAACTTGTACTTAAGGAATGGATTCCTGTTTATGCAGTTTTATGGGGAATTTTTAATGTTAAAAGGGAGCTTAAACCACTTGAATTGGGTAAGTTGAAGCAATCTATTTTCTCTTTGGAGAATAGAATTACAGATACAGATTCCCAGGAAGAAAGGTCTGTATTAGTTCCAAGATTACTTAACCGTTATTTTTGGTTGATTGATCACTATATAATTATAAATGAACCTAGAGATAAAGTTGAAGAAGTGCTAAGAAAGATTCATATTATAGATGAATCAGTTTATGAACAGTATATTAATTAGTTGGGGATAGATGGAATGTCAGATTCAGTTGTGATCAAAGTAAATGAACTTTTAAACGAAGAAAAATGGACAAGGGCAACTTTAAATAGTTATACAATAAATCATTTTAATGAACTAGATGCACTCATAACGAATGCAGATAGTCCTGATTTATTACTTCAGGTTAAAGAAGTTTGTGATGAACACCTTGTTCATACAAGGAATAGTGTAATTGCATTGTATATTTCAGGTGTAATATCTATTAGCAGACAGGTTATAGACGATGGGAATCTTATAAAAATAATAAATATTTTTACAGATAATCATAAATGGAATATTGTTGAATATTTATGTAATAGAATTTTATCCTATGGTGAAAATATTTTTGCTCTCAGGACACTCTCTGATTGTTATGAACATGAAAATGAAAAAGACAAAAAGTATGAAATATGGAAACGATTAATAAAAGTAGACTATGAAGAAGCCGATATTGTTCGTTATCTGGCAGAAAATGAAGAAGCTGAATCTAATACAGAGCTGGCTGTTGAATACTATAAAAGAGCTATACATAGATATATCAATAAAAAACTTTTTTCAAATGTTAAAGATGTCTGGCATAAATTAGTAGGGTTAATTCCTGATGAATCAGATTTTTTCTTTCATATAGAAAAAAAAGTTTCTAAAATTCATAGCCCTGAGCGGGCATTACAATTATTGGAAGACTTATACGCAACTCATAAAAAAGAAGAACAATGGAATAAATGTATAAGTATTCTAAAAAGAATTCTCTATTATGATCCAAAAAATGTTACTGCAAGACGGGAAATTACTGAATCCTTCAGACAGCTGTACAAGGATCATGATAATCTTGAAGAATATATAAGGCTTTCCAACCTTAATCAGAGTTGGAGAAATGTTCATGATGCTATAGGAGACTTCGAAAAACATATTTCTGTCGATGCAGGAACTTTTGTATCCCATAAAACATGGGGTATAGGTTTAATAAGAGAAATAAAAGGTGATAATATTGTCATTGATTTTACACGAAAAAGAGGACATATCATGTCACTCAAAATGGCGGTTAATGCACTATCCAGCCTAACAAATGATCATATTTGGGTTTTAAAAAGCATTTGGCCTAANGAAAAACTTCATGATGCGGTAAAAGGGAATGTCGCCTGGGCTCTCAANACAGTTATAAAAAGTTTTGATAATGCTGCAAATATGAAACAAATTAAAGCTGAATTAGTTCCCTCTATTTTAAGTGCCGGAGAATGGTCAACCTGGAGTACAGAAGCACGGAAACAACTAAAAACAGATCCATCATTTGGTAATGTACCGGAAAAGATAGATTTTTTTGTTGTAAGAGATACTCCAATGTCTTTTGATGAGAAAACCTATAATCGCTTCAAAGCAGAACGTGGATATTTTGGAAAACTTAAGATATTTAGAGAATTTCTTGATAACTCCGACCCTGAGTCTGAATATTTTGGTGAAATGTTTAACTATTTTACAGGATTTTTAAAAGAAGATTCCAATTCTCATGAATATGCTGTATCAAGTTACCTTATAATTACTCATATTGTGTCTATATATCCTTTCTTAAATCCAGGTATTCCTTTTCAATTTAAAGATTTATTAGATAACATGGAAGATATTGAAAACATATTTTCAATAATTGAAGATAGTGAACTCAGGCTTCAATTTCTTAAAGCTACTAAAGAGATTTTTAATCAGTGGCCGGAAATATTTGTAAAACTTTTCCCATATCATCTTACCAAATATATAATTGATGTTTTGAAAGAAGAAAACCACATCGAAATATTAAAGGATCTTTATTCCAGAGCTCTTTATCATTATAAAGATAAAAGAGAGGCTTTTATATGGCTTTCCAGGAATACTGATCCTGATTCATGGAACTCTGACTTTGGTATACCTTTTGAGAAAGTTCTTATAGGTATGATCCATTTATTAGATATTTCATTTCGGGAAATAAACAACAAAAGAGAAGTTAGTTTTAATAGAAAAATAAATAAACAAATTTTAAACTTTCTTTTTAAAGATAATTATCTTCCAAATCATATTGAAACTGCAGATGAAGAATCATTAAATAGAATCTTTTCTCTTGTAAATGATGTCAAAGATCTTGATCCTTCAATTAAACTTGAGCTTAAATCGACTGTTCTTAGTAGATTCCCTAATTTTAAATTTCATGGTCAGGAAGAAAGAGAATCAGTTTCAAGAGGACTTATTGTTACTCGAAAAAGTTTTGAAGAAAAACAAGCTAAATTACAACATATTATTGATATTGAGATACCACTTAACTCCAAAGAAATTGGTGCAGCTATTGATCTTGGAGATTTAAAAGAAAATGCAGAGTATAAAGCTGGAAAAGAAAAACAGGAAATGTTAAATAGTGCAGTAGGAAAAATTAAGGATGAACTGGAAAAAGCATCTATTTTTAACCCTATTGAAGTTAATTCTACCAGTATTTCTTTTGGTACAGAAGTTAAACTTTTTAATATAAAGACTGATAAAGAAGAAATTTTCACATTCTTTGGGCCATGGGAATCTGACCCTGCAAATCATTGCATATCCTATCTATCTCCTTTTGGTAACAAACTTTGGAAGCATAAAGTGGGAGATGAGGTATCTTTTGAGATCAATGAAAGAGATTATAGCTATAGAGTTGATTCCATAAAAGCTTTGGATTTTTAAATAAATTTTATTTGTTTTTAATTTTACCTGTTTTTTTAAGAAACAGGTAAAATATTCTATTCTGTAAACCTGGGGAACAGAAATGAAAAAGTTTATAATTGCAATTTTTTTAATCTTTATTAGTTTTCAATTTCTAATGTCTGAACAAATTGATAATATCGTTCTGTTAGATACGTCAGAAAGTATGTTTCCATATTTCTCAGGATCAGTTGATTATATTATTCATGATATAGTACAGGAACAATTAGAAAACGGAGATACATTTCATTTACTTAGTTTCAATAATTTCCCGGAATATGAAATATCTAAAACATTAAGGTCAGAAAAGGAATATCAAGATATTTTCAAAAGGATTTTACTCCTTCAACCAATTGGGAAATATACAGATTTAATCGCTGCTTTTTCATTTGTATACGAATATACTGCTAATTTGCAATTAAATAGTATTAAAAAAATAATTATACTAACAGATGGTATTCATGATCCTCCGCCAGGGAGCAGCTTCCCTGTTTCCAGTGAAAATGCAATGGATATAATTAAAATATCAGAAAACATGAAACGACAGGGATGGGATGTCACCCTGGTACAATTTCCCAGAACAAACTTAAGTACAAATAATCCTGCAGATTCTATAACAGAAAGTGAATCTGAATCAACTAATAACAATAAATCTGATTCAACTATTAACACTAAATCTGATTCTAACCTTTTTCCTCTTATAGCTGAAACTCTTGATGAACCTGTAATTACTATTTCAGATAAAAATACTGAAATTTCACAGAGCCATGTAATAACAGGGGCTCCTGAAATATTATATCCAGGAAACCTTGGAACTGTGGGTAAAACTTTTAAAGCAGTCTTTATATTTAAAAATCATGGAAAGGACCCTGTCTTACTAAAATTAGACAGTATTCATTCAAATGATTTTATACTATTTGATAAAGGTACAGATATTAAACTTGAATCAAAAGAAAGTAAAGAAATTCAACTTACAATTAGTTTACCTGAAAATTTTGAGAAAGGGATCAACGGGTCCCCTATTGAACTGATTTTTAATGATAATTACAGAGCTTACCCTCGTAAAGGGAATTTATATTTTAATTATGATCCTGCAATTCCAGATAATAAATATATTATAAATACCAGAATTTTATTGTATATCATTATTGCCATAGTATTATTATTTGCACTAGTTTTTATACTTGTTAATATTTTTAAAAGTTTTTCTTTTTCAGCATCTCATACCTCAAAATCTGATAAGAATGTAAGATCCCAAAAATCTTTTGCTACCCACAATAATCTGAAAGATTTTAAGGATATTGAAAATAAATTATCCGTAGATCAAATTGTTATAGAAATGATTGTTAAAAATCAAAACAGGCAAATTGGTCATAGGAATATTCATATATTAAAAGAATTACATCCAAGATCTGTAGGTGGAGCTGGTTCTGAATATTTTCTTATTTTTATTATTGAAACAGGTAAACGAATTGCTGAAATAGTTATGGAGAATGGTGTTTTAAATTTTATTCCAAAAGAAGAAAAATTCTTCCCCGAATTAAAAGGTAAAATACTTAAGAACTGTGTTGGTAAAACTATAAAAGTTATTAACAAAAATGGTATAGAAACCTCTGTAATCTTCAAAAAATGGGTTTCACCAGTAGATCAGCTTAATAGAATAATGCACTTAGTAGATAAAAGCGGTTCACCTGATTTTAGATATTAGAAACTTTTCATAACATCAATTGCAAGTTTTTTTACAGTTGCAGGTGTATCTTCACTAGTTAATTTTTCTACTTCCTGCTTCAAAGAAGCTAATGAGTTAAGCTTAATTCCTCTTAAAGCATACAACTTTAAGTTATATGTTGATTCATAAGAAAGCATTTTAAGATAAGTTTCCTTCAATGAAGAATTTTTTGTTGAGGAAAGTATTTTACAGGTATAATCCAATATAAATGACTTATCTTTATCCCATTCATCCTTTATAACTTTATCAATTATTTTTAAAGAATTAGAAAGATCCTTTTCAGCTAATATCTGAATAGCAATATATCTTAAACTAATATCAGTCCGCTCATTTTGATACATTTTCCTTAAATGTTCGAAAGCTTCTGAACCACCTATATCACCAAGAGCATTCAATGCTGAAGATCTCACATTTCTTATATCAGGATCATTTTCAGATTTATATATTAAAATTCCTATAGCTTCTTTACTGCCTAATTCTCCTAAACTTTCCGCAGCTTGAACCCTTACTTTCCAATAAGAGTCTTTAAGACCCTGAATAAGTAATTTCTCAACCTCTTTAGAAGGAAAATTTTTCAATGCAGAAATAGTATAATTTCTTAGATTTGGATCTTCATCTGAAAATAAAGATTTAAGTATAGGTAAACTTTCAGGAGAGCCTATTTCTCCTAAAGCAACTACCGACCTCCACCTAAGAGATTTATCATCACTATAAATATCTGTTGCAATATCAGTTAATATCTCCAGAGCTTCATATGCTTTCAGTTTTCCAAGACTTTCAATTATTGCAGGTTTTCTTAATGAATCAAATAAACTATCTTCCAAATAATCAATCAACGTTGGTATAATATGTTCTAATTCTGATTTACCCAAAGCTTTTATTGAAGCTATTGAAACTGAATTACTTTCTTCTTCAATAAGCTCTAAAAAATATTCAGATATTTCCAAAGTTTGATATTTTGATATATAATTTATATATACAACTCGAATATTATCACGTAAATTATAGTCTTCTTGTAATTTGTTAAAAATATATTCCACTGCAGAATCATCTTCTGAATTATCCAATAAACTGATAATGCTTTCATCAAGACGACTATTGGTTGAAGATTCTAACAATTTTACAAGATCTTTATTAAATTCATAATTTTTTTCAATTACCAAATTTTTAATTAGATCCATTACCTGTGAATCAATACCATATCTAATTGTTTCCAATCTTTCTTCTTCAAGTGATTTAGACTCTTCTGCTTTTTCATCCGCAAAAATAATTAAACTAAGCATAAAAAATAAGAATATAAATAATTTGTATTTATTCATTTCCAGTCCTTCTTTTAAGGATAAAATCAATAACTTCAAGTTTAGTTATTTTATACATTAGAAATGTAAAAAATAACCAAACACTGACAACCACTAATATAAATAATAAATTATATAACGTACTGTTTACATATAAATATTTCAGATTGGAATTTTGTATATAAAATGAAAAAACAGAAGCAGGTAGAATAGATATAACAACTTTTAAAGTGGTTATTAAAATTTTAATACCATTTATCTTAATTAGTGATCGCCTGCTAAGAAACAAAAGAATAAAAAATCCTATAGAAAAGGATATTGAATTTGCTAATGCAAGGCCTGTTACACGGAGTTTTGTTTCTTTTAAAATAATTGATAAAANAATATCAATTAAACAAACAAATAATGCTGTAAAAAAAGGAATATAATATTTTCGTCTTGAATAGAAAAANCGTTGNAGAATATTAAATCCTCCAATACTAAAAAGTCCNAAACTGTAAGCTTTTAAAACATTATTGGTCATAATTGTATTCTCGGCAGTAAATAAACCTCTTTGAAGTGCTGTAGCTATTAAAATTTTTCCAAAAAACAAATAAAAAACAGCTGAAGGAATAAGTAAAGATAATAGTAATCTTATTCCATAATTTAAAGATGATCGCAAAGCATCAATATCATTTTTTATTGCCTCTCTACTCATTCTGGGAAATAAAACGGTAGTAATTGATGCAGAAAATATACCAAATGGTAATTGCCAAAAAACAAGTGCATTTACAAGGGCTGAAGTACTGCCATTTTCAAGACCGGAAGAAAATAAAAATGCAATTTGCTGATTAATTGTAAATAATGAAGATGTTGCAACAACTGGCAACCATTGTTTCATAATTTTTAGAAAATATTNATTTCTGAAAGAAAAATCAGGTAATACCTTATACCCAAGATGATAAAGTTTTGGATATTGAAATATTATTTGTAATANTCCTCCTAATAGTACACCCACAGCCATGGAATATACCCCTATCAATTTATTTAAAANTATAATTGAAGTTAAAACAGATANAGAAAAAAGAATGGGTGTGATAGCCGGTATAAAAAAATAACCAAGACTGTTTAAAAGCCCCATAAAAACCGCACTAATAGATATAAATAAAAGATAGTTTATGAAAAACCTAAAAAGAGATATAGAAAGTTCTATTTGTTCCTGATTTGAAAATTGTGTCAAAATATTAGTCATGAGAGGTTTTGCAAAAATAATAGACAGAATACTAATAGGTACAATAATAACTAGTTGGAATCCCAGTAAATTACCAAAAACTTTCTGCGTCTGTTTAGTTTTAGTAATTTTATCCCTTTCGATTGTTTCTGTAAGAACAGGAATAAAAGCGGCAGACAAAGCCCCCTCTGCCATTAATTTTCTTAGATTGTTTGGAATTGCAAAAGTTAAATTAATTACATCTGCTGTACCTGAAGCTCCAAATATGTACGAAATAACTGCAGTTCTTAAAAACCCAAGAATTCTTGATATAAATGTTGCTCCCATTACAATAAAAGCGGAAAGTGAACTTTTCCTAAGATTATCCTCGTATTTCATACTAAGATTTTTTGGACATATAATTTTTAAGAAATTCTTTCTTGAACTGTGCAAAAGTATTACTTTCAATATGTCTTCGAATTTCTTCCACGAATGAATAAAGAAAATTAAGATTATGTTCTGTTGCAAGCATAGGACCAAGAATCTCATTTGTTTTAAACAGATGCCTTAAATACCCTCTGGAGTATTGAGTACATGCTCTACAAGTACAACCTTCCTCTATAGGGCTATCATCCATTGCATGAACAGCCTTTTTTAAAGCAATTAATCCATTTTTTGTAAAAACAGTTCCATTTCTGGCTATTCTCGTTGCATATACACAATCAAAAAGATCTATACCATTTTCAACAGCTTCAAGTATATAATCGGGAGTCCCAATTCCCATTAAATAAGCAGGTTTAAATTTTGGTAATAATTCTGCACTATAAGACAAAAACTCAATAAATTTCTCATAGCTTTCACCGACAGATAACCCTCCAATAGCAATACCAGGAAGATCAAGTGATAGAATTTCTTCAGCGGATTGTTTTCTCAAATCCTTATAAAAATTACCCTGCATTATTCCAAAAAGCTTACCATGATAGTTCTCATTACTTTCCAGCCATCTTTTTTTTGCACGACCAGCCCATCTTGTAGTAATATTTAAAGCTTCAAGAGCTTTTTTATGACTAATGTCAGGAGGAGTACAGACATCGAGACACATTTGAATATCACTTCCCAATGATTCCTGAACCATAACAACATCTTCGGGAGTTAGATTATGATATGCTCCATCAATATGAGAACGAAACCTTACTCCTTCCTCACGAATTTTTCTAAAAGTAGCTAAAGAAAATATTTGGAATCCACCTGAATCTGTAAGTATATTATGCTCCCAATTGGAAAAATTATGCAAACTTCCATAGTGTCTAATAACTTCAAGGCCAGGTCTTAAATAGAGATGATAAGTATTACCCAAAATCAAATTATAGCCCATTTTATTTACGGTTTCATGATGAATTGCTTTTATGGTTCCGTTAGTTCCTACCGGCATGAAAGCTGGTGTAACAACATCGCCATGAGGCAGTGACAGTATTCCCGTACGTGCCTTTGTACTATTATCTTCATTGGTTGTTTTAAAAATCATTAATACTCCATAAATCAGGTTCTTGCTTTTTTATATAAAATAATACCAGATATAGCAAATAAACTAAATGCACCCCAAGCCCCGGTAATGGGTTGAAGATAACCCTGTTTTGCTAAAATAATCAATATCATTTTCAAAACATAATATAATACAGAAATACTCAGACTGGACAGTAGACTCATTAATAAAATATTTTTCTTGAATCTTCCGCCTAATGAGCTTGAAATAAATATTACAATAAATGGTGTTAAAGAAAAGGAATATCTTTCGTAATAATCTACTAATGCTTCTTTATAAATAGGTAATCCTGCTTTTTTAATTGAAGATATCCATTCTTTAGCTTCAGTTTTTTTTAATTCATTTATATCTTTTACAAGTCTTTTAAATGTAGATGGTAATTCATCTATATCTTGTCTTATTAATTTATTTTCATAACTTTCGGTTATATTGTAATCAACCGAATTAATAGTATAAATCCTAACTTTGTTTAATTCCCAAACATCATTTTTAAACTCAGCCCATTCGGCATCGATTCTTTCATAAATTTCCCCTTGATCGTCTCTTAAAATTAGAATAACTCCAGAGAGTGTTTGTGTATTATCATTATAGTAATCAGAATGGTATATAGTATTATTATTACTAACAACAGTTATATCTGTATTACTAAATGAAGGATTATATCCCAATAAGACATTAGATAATTCAGTTTTTTGTTTTATTGTATCAATTACATATATTTCATTAAAAAAGAAACTACCTGCACTAAAAACAATTCCCAAAATAATTAAAGGAGTTGTAAATTGCAATAAAGAAACTCCGGAACCAAAAATTGCAATTAATTCATTATTACTGTAATAAGTGCCTAAAGTATACGAAACACTAAAAAGTAAGGCAGGTGAAATTGAATAAATTATGCATTTAGGTAAATATAAATATGCAACTTTTAATATTAAAAAAAAGGAAGCATCATTGTTCAGATACCTCCATAAATTTGCAAACAAATCAACAAGTTCAATTAGAAAAATAAAAAAAACAATTGAAACAATAAAAGTTTGGATAAATGATATAACAAGCATTCTGTTTAGTGTTTTCATCTTTTAAACCTTAAAAAAATAAATAACGTCCCTAAACTAAATATTACTATATTGGGAATCCACATTGACATAAAAGGAGAAAAATTCATTCTGATTCCAAGGGTTTGTCCTGCGAATAGAAGACTCCAGTAAAAGATGGAAACAAATAAACCAATTCCAAAACCAAGGGATTTACCACTCTTTTTAGAACTTAGAGATATTGGAAATGAAAAATAAAGAAAAATCAAACATGCAAGTGGAACAGCAAATTTTTTATTAAATTCAATTTTATAGATTTGCAGATTTCTATCTAAAAATTTTTTCCTATCTTTATTTTGGATTTCATTTGAAATAGATGCCATTTTATCAAGATCCGTAAAATTATAATTGTATGTAAAAAACATATTTTCAGTAAGTTTTTCTATCTGTCTTTTATTCTGGAATATATTTAGATCCTGTTTTGATTCTTTTTCTTTTAAAGATTTATAAACATCAAGTGAGCTCATTTCCCTTGGAGTTAAATTCCTGATAGAAAAAGATATATTCTTTAATAAAATATTATATATCATTTTTGTTGAAAGAAAATAATTAAAATCACCTCGTTGTTTTATTAAAGGAGTAATACTAAGTACCTTATTAAGTTCCAGGGAAGTAACACCTACTTTATCCAATTCAGATGTTAATACAGCACTTCCAGCAGAAATTATTCTATTATTATTTTTATCTGTTTTATCAATAATTATAAGATTATTTATTGTATTATTTTTTACTTCACCTGTAATAAGGATGCTATCCTGATAGTGTTTAATTGAATATGATTCGAGTTCTAATTCTGGAGATGAATATAAAATTTCCCTATAAAGTTTTCCAAATTTTATAGTACTGACTGGAAGAAAATAATCACTTACTATAAATGAAAATAATGTTAAAAACAGACCAATAACAAGAACAGGAATAAAAATCCTTTTATATGATATACCGGATGCCTGCATTGCCATAATTTCATTATCAGAAGACATTCTTCCAATTGACATCAAACCCCCAACTAAAGAAGCAAAAGGCAATGCAAATGCAAATATTGCTGGTAGAGAATACAAAATTATTAAAGAAACATGCTTAAAAGAAACATCTTTTGAAAGAATTTCCTCGGCCAATAACAATAATTGATTTACAAAGAAAATAAAAAAGAAAAAAAGGAAAGCTATTATAAAAGAGAAAATAAATTCAATTAAAATATATTTATAAATGGTAGAATAAGAAGATCTAAAAACTTTAAATCCCCGTTGAACCAAATCCATTTCTCCCTCGATCCGAAGCAGTTAATTCTTTTTTCTGTATGAACTCAGCTTGAATTACCATTGAAAATACCAACTGTGCAATTCTATCATCAGGATGAACCGTATATGTACTTTTACCATGATTAATTAAAATTATCTTTAATTCCCCTCTATAGTCCGAATCTATAGTTCCCGGAGTATTAAGAACAGTAACTAAATGTTTTAAAGCCAGACCTGATCTTGGTCTGATTTGCCCTTCATACCCCTCAGGAATTTGCAGTCGAATGCCAGTAGGGATTAAGGAAGACTCCCCGGGTGGTATATGAATATCATTCTCAATATTAGCTTTAACATCGGCACCTGAAGCCAGTTTAGAGCCATATACTGGCTCTTTACCAACTTCATATTCGCCGAAAATTATTATTTTTTGCATATCATCATTTATTTGTTTTTTGCCAAAGCTTCCAAAGCATCCACATAACTAAGGTTTAATCTACCCATTCTATCAATTTCAAGAAGCTTTACTGAAATTTCCTGATCCATTTCGAGAACATCACTTACCTTGTTAACTCTTTCTCTGGAAAGCTTTGAGATATGACAAAGTCCTTCTTTCCCAGGTAAAATTTCTATAAAAGCACCAAAATCCAGAATTTTCTTAACTGTACCAGTATAGATTCTACCTACTTCAGGTTCCTCAATAAGACCCTTCACCATTGCTTCAGCCATATCTGTACCAGCTTGTGTCTTACCATAAATAACGACTTTTCCATCATTATCTATTTTAATTTCTGCTCCGCTTTTTTCTGCAATTGCTTTGATATTTTTACCACCAGGACCAATGACTAATCCAATTTTCTCAGTATCTATAGAAAAAGAATGTATTTTAGGAGCATATTTAGATAAGGTTTCACTAGGTATTTGAATTGTTTCATTCATAATTTTTAGTATATGAAGTCTACCTCTTTTTGCCTGATCAAGAGCTTTAGCCATTAAATCGGCACTTACTCCGGAGATTTTGATATCCATCTGAAAAGCTGTTATACCCTCAGCTGAACCAGTTACTTTAAAATCCATATCACCAAGATGATCTTCTTCACCTAAAATATCACTTAGTACAACGGCATTTGTACTATCACTTATAAGCCCCATGGCAATACCTGCTACAGGTTTCTTAATAGGTACACCTGCATTTAATAAAGAAAGTGTTCCACCACAAACAGATGCCATAGATGATGAACCATTTGATTCAAGTATTTCTGATACAATTCTAATGGTATAAGGAAAATCTTCTTTGTCCGGTAGAATTGCTTCAATAGCTCTATAAGCTAAATGTCCGTGACCAATTTCTCTTCTTCCTGTACCCATTCTTCCTGTTTCGCCAACCGAAAAAGGAGGGAAGTTATAATGAAGCATAAAATTATTGAAAGATTTGTCACCGTCAATGTTATCTACCATTTGTTCATCATAAACAGTTCCCAGAGTGGTTATTGCAAGACTTTGTGTCTCACCTCTGGTAAATAGTGCACTTCCATGTGTTCTTGGTAAAATGTCAATTTCACATGTAATAGGTCTGATATCTTCAACACCTCTTCCGTCAGTTCTAATTCCTTTTTCCAAAATAGATTTTCTTACAACATCATATTCCATTTCATCGAAAAGAGCATAAAATAGTTTTTCCTGATCTTCGGGTATTTCTTCTTTAAATTTATCAAATGTTTCTTTTTTAACTGCTTTTATAGCATCATAACGATTAAATTTTCCCATTACAAAGCAGGCTTTTTCCATTTTCGAATAAGCAAATTCTTTAATTTTTTCCCCAGCTTCCAAAACTACTTTTACTTCAGGTATTGGTAGTTTTTCTTTACCCACTAATTTTGCCAGTTCAATCTGAATATCGCATAAATCACTAATTATTTTTTCTGCCATATGTATGGCTTCAAGCATTGTTTCTTCGCTTACTTCGTCTGCGCCACCTTCAACCATCGTAATCCCATCTTTTGTACCTGAGACTATAATTTCAAGAGTGCTGTTATCTATTTGTTCAAAAGTTGGGTTAATAACTAACTGGCCTTCAACCTGAGCAATTCTAACTGCTCCAACAGGTCCATCAAAAGGTATATCAGAAATAACAACAGCTGCAGAAGCTGCTACCATAGCAATCATATCCGGAGGATTTATCTGATCTGAAGAAACTACTGTGGGAACGACCTGAATCTCTCTTCCAAATGCTTTATTAAAAAGAGGACGCATTGGTCTGTCAATAAGTCTACAAACCAGTATTTCCTTATCTTTTGGTCGACCTTCTCTTTTAAGAAATCCTCCAGGTATTTTACCAGCAGCATAAAATTTTTCATTATATTCAACTTGCAGAGGAACATAATCCAATCCTGTTACAGGTGTATTTCCACAACAAGCAGTTGCAAGCACTGCACTGCCCTCGTAGCTTGCATACACGGCACCATTTGCCTGTTTAGCCATTCGACCTGTTTCAAGAATGAGATCACTCTCACCAATACGTATTTTTACTTGATTTATCATTATAATTTCCTATTTTCTTAAGTTTAGTCTTTTTAGAATAGCTCTATAACCTTCAAGATTTGTCTTCTTTAAGTATTTTAAGAGTCGTCTTCTTTGACCTACAAGTTTTAAAAGACCTCGTCTTCCAGCATGATCTTTTTTATGTATTTTAAAATGTTCAGTAAGTTCAAGTATTCTTGTTGTAAGAAGAGCAATCTGAACTTCTGTAGAACCTGTATCTTTTTCACTTGAGCCAAATTCTTTTACAATTTCTATTTTCTGATCTTTTTTTAAGGGCATAATTTACCTTCCTTATTATTATCTAAAATTTATAAAATCTAATTTCTGCATTTTTTGCAGAGGAATAACAATATCTGACCTATTTATGCATATTTTAGTTTCCTGCATTTCAGTAGTATTCCCGGTTCGAACAACATAAGATCCTTGTGGCGGAAGGATTTGTTTTATGTTTTTCGTTTCTATAATAATGGTTTTTTCTCTGACTATCTGAGGGATTCCGGCGATATCAAGAGAGAAAACTCTTTCAAGCATATTTTGTGCTCTTTCCAGATTACCTGACAAAACTGCTTCTCTAATAAGAGTACTGCTTACAAGTTGATCCAGAAAATAAGTCATGTCTTCAATTTCAACAAATATTTTTTTACTCTTTAATATTTCTTTAGCCTCATAAGAGTTGGTCATTCCATTTTTTCCGCATCTGAAATTTTGACCCAGTGATAAATAAGCAATATCACAGTTTTCAGCAATAAGAAATAAGAAATCCTTCCCTGATAGTTTACTAAATTCAGAGGAAAAGTCAATGAGTATAACAATATCAATCCCCTTTATAGACAAAGTTTCAAGCTTTTGTGATCTTGTATAAATATCTCCTGGGTAACTTTCATCTTTAAAAAATATTCTTGGATTTTCTTTAAAAGTCAGTACTATTGACAAATCAGCCTTATGGTTTTTAATTTTATTTAATAAAAATTGATGTCCCTTGTGGATACCATCAAATACCCCTATTGTCATTGCAGCAGAACCAGTCCCAATTAAAGTTCCCTTAATAAAATCCTGCCAACTTATTACCTTCATGAATTTCTATCCTGAACAAACTTGTATTTTATCTTCCCCTCTGATTGTTCTATTAAAGCAAGGAAATCGTTTTCATAAAATATCGCTGAAACACCTAAAGGGATACTCTCTTTATTATCGATCCATCCAGTTATAGGAATCCCGTTTAATATCCTGGCTGCCTGATCTTTGTTTACATCAAAAATATCTATTGAACTAATCAAATCAAAAAGACTTTTACCATAAATAATATTTTTATCAGGGTCAAAATTTTCTACCAGAACAGAATTTATTACATTCCAGTCACCAACTTCTGTTCGTAAAAGCTCTGAAACGTATGCTCTCGAATTACAAGCTAACCCCAAATCTCTTGCAAGTGATCTTATATAGGTTCCTTTTGAACATTTTACCTTTACAGTTAAAAATGGCGAACTCCATTTGAGTATTTTATAACTATAAATAGTAACTTGCCTTTTGGGAATATCAGGTTTTTTACCTGCAGCTGCTATTTTATATGCTCTTTGCCCATTAATATGTATAGCAGAAAAATCAGGTGGCTGCTGCATTATTTTACCGGTAAAATAAGGGATATTCTTCTCAATTTTTTCTAAATCAGGAATATCAGAAACAGCAATTACCTTACCCTCCGGATCCAGAGTTTCAGTTTCTTCTCCAAACTTATAAGTTGCAATATACTCTTTATCCATATTGGAAAAAAAAGGAGCAAGTTTAGTCATTTTCCCTGTTAAAACCAACATTAGACCCTCTGCAAATTTATCCAGAGTACCTGTATGCCCTACTTTACCAGAGTTTAATTTTTTTTTTAGACCATTTAGTACTTTAAAAGAGGTTATACCTGAAGGTTTATTTAGAAGAACCAGACCAGAGTGAGATGATATCAAGAATTAAGTTCCTCAATCTTTTTAATCATATCTATACCGTGTTTTATTGATGAATCTACAAAAAAACTTAATACAGGGGTATTTCGGGTTTTCAATCTTTTTGCAAGCTTCATCTGTATGAAACCACCAGCATGATTCAAAGCTTCAACAGATTTTTCAACACTTTTATTACTTTCAAAACCAGAGATATAAACTTTGGCATATTTTATATCCCTGGATACATCAACATCAGAAACAGATATAAGATTACTGATTCTGGGATCTTTAATAGAACCGGAAATAATCATTTTCCCTATTTCTTCTCTTATAAGTGTTTTTATTCTTTGAATTCTAAAACTATCACTCATATTATTTTAGCTTTCTTGCTATCTTTTGTATTTCATAAACTTCAAAAGTGTCACCATCTTTCAAATCAGTAAAATTTTCAATACCGATTCCACATTCATAACCCTTTTCTACTTCTTTTGCATCATCCTTAAACCTTTTTAAAGATGTAATCTTACCAGTGTGTAATTCAATACCATCACGAATAACATGCACAGTAGCACCACGGATAACCTTACCTGTTAATACATAACATCCAGCTATAAGTCCAAGTTTAGGTACTTTAAAGGTACTTCTAACCTCTATTGTTCCAATTGTAACTTCTTTTAATTCAGGAGATAAAAGACCTTCCATTGCAGATTTTATGTCTTCAAGGGCATCATATATTATTGTGTACTTTCTAATTTCAACTTTTTCCTGATCTGCAAGCATTGTTGCTTTAGGAGTTGGTCGCACATGGAAGCCCACAATTATTGCTTTGGATGCTGAAGCAAGATTAACATCATTTTCNATTATAGCTCCTGCAGCTGCATGAATAACATTCAGTTTTATTTCTGGTGTTGACAATTTCTCCATAGCTGTTTTTAAAGCTTCTACCGAACCATGGACATCACCTTTAATAATTACTTTCAATTCCTGAACTTCGCCTTCCTGAATTGAATCATAAATATTATCGAGTGTAATTTTTTTAACATTTTTAGCTTCACCAATTCGTTCAAGTTCCTGACGCTTTTCCCCAACCATTCTTGCCTGTTTTTCAGTTTCAGTTACCTGAAATGGTGAACCTGCATCAGGAATACCACTAAAACCAAGGATTTCTACTGGTGTTCCTGGTGTTGCTAAATCTATTCGTTCTTCACGGTCATCAAACATTGCTCTTACTTTTCCAGGATATACACCTGCTACAAAAGAATCACCAACTTTTAATGTACCTCTCTGTATTAAAACTGTCGAAACAATTCCCCGGCCATGATCGACCTTTGATTCTACAACCTTACCTTCTGCTCTACAGTTATAATTAACTTTAAGCTCAAGTAATTCTGTCTGAAGTAATATTGTATCAAGTAAGTTTTCTATACCTTGCCTTTTTAAAGCTGAAACTTCACAAAACAGTGTAGATCCACCCCAATCTTCAGGCATTAATTCATATTCAGATAATTGCTGCTTAACTCTGTCTATATTTGATTCCGGTAAATCCACTTTGTTGACAGCAACAATAATTGGGACATTAGCTTCTTTTGCATGATGAATGGCTTCTATGGTTTGCGGCATTACACCATCATTGGCAGCAACAACCAATATGACAATATCTGTAATATTGGCACCTCTGGCACGCATTAAAGTAAATGCCTCATGTCCAGGTGTATCCAGAAAAACAACTTCACCCTGTGCAAGCTTAACTTTATAAGCACCTATATGCTGTGTAATCCCACCATGCTCACCAGCAACAACATCTGCTTCCCGTATTGCATCCAATAGTTTAGTTTTACCATGATCAACATGTCCCATAACTGTTACTATAGGTGGTCGATCCATAAGATCAGTTTCATTTTCTTTTGCTGTTTCTATGATTGTTTCATCATAAAGAGAAACAATCTTAACTGTACAATCATACTCTTTGCAGATAATGCCGGCAGTTTCAGCATCTATTTGCTGATTTATAGTTACCATCATTCCCATAGCCATAAGTTTACTAATCAACTCAGAGGCTTTTAAATTCATTTTTTTTGCTAAATCAGAAACTGTTATAAAATCCATTATATCTATAGATTTTGGAACAGGATTTGCCATTACAATTGTTTTCTTTTTAAAAGGATAATTTTTTTGTTGAACTTCCTGTTTTTTATTCTTTTGATAAGAAGATTTTTTCTTTGCTTTAAAAAATTTCTTACCTGCTGGTTTTTTTTGTAAATCATCGGAAGCAGAAGGAGTTGCACCAGCGGCTCTATTTGTTGATGCACCTCTTTGGAAAGGAGGTCTTCCTCCCTGATACGGAGGCCTGCCACCCTGGTTATTCCCCTGATAAGGAGGTCTTCCACCTTGATAAGGAGGTCTTCCGCCCTGGTTGTTCCCCTGATACGGAGGTCTTCCACCCTGGTTGTTCCCCTGATATGGAGGTCTTCCACCCTGGTTGTTCCCCTGATATGG
>JGI24023J19991_10000161_pt1 | contig 47897 bp, 45 predicted proteins | sample Cruoilmetagenom1_FD_19991 | JGI IMG/M metagenome (IMG submission 19991)
GGGTTTTAGTGATGAAATTGAAGATTATAGCATTAATTAAAATTAATAGAAAATTGAAAATTAATCGTTTCAAAATCCCAAACTACGCATAGCCAAACACGTCAGACTCCAGACTTTTCGGAAGCCTGTCCCAGTTTTTGGGGGAATTGCTGTTGTGTGGCAATATAGACCAAACTATGACAAACAAAAATAAAAACTAAAATACTAAAAAATTATGGGTGTAAATATTATGGGTTTTGCGACAAGTATCAAGACAAATGACTTGACAGAAATTGCAAAAAAAATAAATATCAAAATTTCTGAAAAATTTGGATCTTGGACTTTAGAACAGGCAATGTCTGATATACAAGCCGATGAATTGTGTTTTATTAAAACAGAAAATGGTGCTATAATTCTTGTTGGCGATGCGTTTCCAATTATGGAAACCAAATTACGACCACTTTCTGAAAATGAAAACAAAGTATTAAGATTTATGTATGGTGAAACATCAATGGTATTTCTTTTTGAATATCAAGAAAATGGAAAAGTGTTACGTATAAAATCTGTTTATAATTATGAAACTAACGCAGAAAAAGGAAAAACATTAGAAATTGAGTTTTCAGGAATAGAAATTGAAGAAGTTATAGCAGAATTAATACAAAAAGTTTCAGGCGATAACATTTTTGCATTGGAGCTTGATTATAAAGTTCAAAGATATCGGTATTTAGGAAAAGTAGAGAACAAGGAAAGTCTTTCGACGACGAATATTGAAAACCAAATAAATCATTACACATCAAAAAAACCGTGGTGGAAATTTTGGTAATGGAGAATAAAACCCCTACACATTTATGCCAAGCATTAACTTTTATCAATTTTTCTTTATGGTTTTGCAATGGTCTTAATTTTAATCTGTATTAATAAAAAATATTTTTATCTTTGCCCCCACAATTTATGAAAGGAAACTTGCGACATATTATCATTTCTTATTTTTTGATGTTTTTGATACAAGCACCAGCATTATTGCAATTGGAGCATATCTTTGACAATGATCACGGAATTGTATATAGACAAGATACTGCTGAAATACATAATGTTTCCACGACACATTGTGGCAGTCTTCATAAAAACCTAAACTATATTTATTGGGTTGAACATCCAGTTTTTCATTTTGAACAAGCGTTTTTATATTTTAATATAGACCAATTGGTTCCAGATAGAATATACTTATTCAACATAAAATACTATCAGTTACGTGCACCTCCTTGTGCTTAGTTTTTTTTAATTAGTTTTTTTAGCGTGTTTTTTTAAACACGCCTTTTTGGGTTTGTTGTTTTAATGAAGCAACAAATCATTGTCGTATTATTCAATACAAATTAATAAAATTAAAATTATGCATAAAATATTTATATATATAGCAATTTTACTATTCTCAATAAATGCACAAGCGCAATATACTTTGTCGGGAAAAGTAAAGGATGCACAAAACAAAGAAGCATTAACAGGTGTGAATGTTTATATTCCTTCTGTAAAAAAAGGAACCGTTACAGATATTAATGGAAATTATACCTTTAAAAATATTCAATTTAAAGAAATAGAAGTCGTGTTTACTTTTGTAGGCTATAGAAGCATTCAAAAAGAAGTCGTTTTTGACCAAGCAAAAAAACAATTAGTTGTTTCAATGCAGGAATCGGTTTTTGAAATGGATGAAGTAATAATTTCTACCGGTTTAAATAAATTACAAAAAGACAACGTGATGAAAGTAACCCATAAAAGTCTTGCTTCTATGGAACGAAAAGGTGTTCAAAATTTAATGGATGGAATTGCACAGATTCCAGGCGTGTCAACAGTAAGTATGGGTACAGCTATTAGCAAACCCGTGATTAGAGGCTTGTCCGGTAATAGGGTATTAATCTACAACCAAGGGGTACGCTTAGAGAACTATCAGTTTGGCATGGAACACAGCATGGGAGTTGATCAAGCCGGTATTTCGGGTGTTGAGGTTATCAAAGGACCGGCTTCATTATTATACGGATCGGATGCCTTAGGTGGTGTGGTTTATTTAATTCCTGAAAAATATGCCAAAGCACATCAAACACACGCAGATTTTAAGACGCAATTATATAGTAATACCAATGGATTTCACAGTACCTTAGGGGCACAAACTTCTGGCGAAAAATGGCAATTTTTGGCGCGTGGTGCTTATGGGGTGAATGCAGATTACGAAATTCCTTCAGGAGAAAGAGCTGTAAATTCCGGTAATAATGTACAAGATTTAAAATTAGGTATTGGTTATCAAGGAAAAAAAATTACGTCAGATTTTAGATATAATTATAATTTGGATGTAAATGGATTGTCGCATCAAGTTGGAAACATACCGCTAAGTCATGAAATTACAGGAAAACATCAATATTTACCAAGCCACACTTTGAGTTTGAAAAATGTATTTAATCTCAAAAATTCACAAATAAAAACCAATCTTGGTTATTCTTCTTTTAACCGTTCTTTAATTAACAAAGGAATTACATTTATTGGCATGCGACTCAACACTTTTAATGCAGATGCCAAATGGTATTTGCCTGTTATGGCCAATTGGGAAACAATTGTAGGTACACAAGTAATGGTGCAAACCAATGATAATTTTGGTAAACATTATTTATTGCCCAATGCCGAAGTGCAGAATGTAGGCGTTTTTGCTACGACAAATTATACAAAAGATAAAATACTCTTACAAGGAGGATTGCGTTTTGATTATAGACATATTTTGACTGAAGCCATATCGAGTAGTCGTCCTGAATTAGAAAAAAAATTACAAAGTATGACCGGTTCATTAGGATTTAAAACCGAATTGAAAAAAAATATGAATTTGCGTCTTAATTTGGCAAGTGCTTTTAGAGCACCTAATTTGGCTGAACTGACTTCAAATGGTGAACACGAACATAGAATTGAAGTGGGGAATGCCAATCTTAAAAACGAACAAAATTTTCAAGCAGATATTAATTGGGATTATCAAAGTACCCATTTAGAATTTTTTGTTAATGGATTTTATAACCATATCAATAATTACATTTATTTACAAAGTGATAATCGTTATGTGGAATCATTGCCGGTTTATGTCTATCAACAAGATAATGCAAATTTATACGGTGGTGAATTGGGTTTTCATTTTCATCCACATCTTTGGCATTGGTTGCATATTCAAAGTAGTTTTGAAACAGTTATCGGCAAAAAACAAGATGGAAATTATTTACCTTTAATTCCGGCTGATCAATGGAAAAATGAAATTAGATTGACCAATAATCACAAACATAAATCTTTAAAAAAGTATTATTTGACCTTAGGATTAAATCGTGTTTTCACTAATAGATTTAGTCAAAGTGAAGACGAGTATCCAGCGTATTCCTTGGTGCAAACCAGTTTAGGAGCAGATTTTATGTTTCATAAAACCCGTTTAAATTTTAATATTTCGGTTCATAATTTGTTAAATGAAACCTATATTTCAAATTTATCAGTATTGCGTGATGATGGTATTCCCAACCAAGGTAGAAATGTAATGTTGGGTGTAAAACTAATGCTCTAACCAATTGTTTATATTGTAGAAATGCAACATATATATATAATTATATGTTGCATTTTTACAACTTATGAATGTTTATTATTAATGATAAAAATAATTTTTGTCAATAAATGATGCGTTTGTAACTGTTAAAAGCTACTTGTGTGGCTTTAAAATAAAAAAATTGTATTTTTGAAAAATAAATACAAATATATGATTGATAATAATTATTCTAACAAATTGATTAATAGAGAAATTAGTTGGTTGTCGTTTAATGAGCGTGTTTTGCAAGAGGCTTCTGACCCAAAAGTTCCTTTGTTGGAACGCTTGCGTTTTGTGGGTATTTTTTCTAATAATATGGATGAATTTTTTAAGGTTCGTTATGCTAAAGTACAGCGCATAAGTTTGGGAAAATTTCCTGAAAAAAGCCGTTTTGAAGTGCGTCAAGCCAAAAAATTATTAAAGGATATAACACATATTGCCATTCAGCAGCAAGAGGAAATGCGAAGCGTAAGACGGGGTATTTTTTTAGAATTAGAACAACACAATATTTTTATTGTCGATGAGCGCGGCTTAAATAAAAAACAAGGAAACTTTGTCAAAGATTTTTTCATCAACAAGGTGAGCCCTTCTTTGTTTACAATAGTTTTAAATGATTTGCAAGAATTTCCCATCATCAAAGATTCATCGGTTTACTTGGCGGTAAAGATGAGTAAAAAGAAGAATAGAGAAATAAAAGATGATATTACAGAACCCATTTATGCCTTGGTAGAAATTCCAACAGATGATTTGGGTAGGTTTGTGGTTTTGCCCAAAGAAGGCGACAAGAATTATATAATGTTGCTCGATGATGTCATAAGATATAATTTGGACGAGATTTTTAATATTTTTGATTATGATAAAATTGAAGCCAATGTAATAAAAATATCACGAGACGCACAATTTGATGAGGATTTTGATCGGACAAAAAGTATCTTGGAGAAAGTCAGTTTTTATGTACGTCAACGTCAAAAAGGAGAGCCTGTTCGTCTGATTTATGATGTTGGTATCGCAGCAGATACTTTAGATTTTTTAAAAGATAAAATGGGCATCGATGACTTGGATAGTCTTATTCCAGGAGGACGTATTCACAATCATAGAGATTTTATGGATTTTCCGGCTTTGGGAAAAAAGAATTTGCATTACAAACAATATCCAGCACTTCCGATTAAAGATTTGTCCTTGAGAGGCAGTATTCTCAAGCAGATAAAAGAGAAGGATTATTTGCTGTATGCCCCTTTTCATAACTATAAATATGTGGTAAAATTTTTGAGAGAAGCCGCCTTAGACCCAAAAGTAAAAGCTATTAAAATTACCATTTATAGATTGGCAAAAAATTCCCAAATAGCCAGTTCACTTATCAATGCCGCTAAAAATGGTAAAAAGGTAACGGTTCAGATTGAGTTGCGTGCCCGATTTGATGAAGCACCAAATATTAAATATGCCGAACTGTTTAAACAAGAAGGAATCAACTTGGTTTTTGGTTTGCCCGATATAAAAGTGCATAGCAAAGTTTGTGTTATTGAACGCGAAGAAGCCGGACAAATAAAACGATATGGATTTATCAGTACCGGTAATTTTAATGAAAAAACAGCTAAAATTTATACCGATTATACCTTGTTTACGTTTAATCAAGAATTATTGGCAGATGTCGGTAAATTATTTGACTTTTTTGACATCAATTATAAAATACCTAATTATAAACATTTGTTGGTTTCCCCACATTTCTTTAGGCGTAAAATAAATGCTTTGATTAACGAACAAATAAAACGGGTTAAAGAAGGTAAAAAAGGACTTATACGTTTGAAAATGAATAGTTTGTCAGACAGACGTATGATTAACCGTTTGTATAAAGCCAGTCAACAAGGCGTGAAAATCCAATTGATTGTTCGTGGCATTAACCGTTTGGTTCCGGGCATAAAAGGATTGAGTGAAAATATAGAAGCCGTTAGTGTAGTTGATAAATTTTTAGAGCATCCCAGATTGTTTATTTTTGGTCCCGATGGGTCCGAAAAAACATTTATGGGTTCGGCAGATTTTATGCCTAGAAACTTGGATAGAAGGGTAGAAGTGACCACACCTATTTATGACGAAGATATTAAAAAACAATTGATTGACACGTTTAACATTTCTTGGAATGATAATGTCAAAGGACGTATTTTTAACGAAGCACAAGACAATCAGTACAAAGAAAAAGGAAAAAAAGAAATCCGTTCTCAATTTGCAACTTATGATTACTATCTCGATAAATTAAAATAATTTTGTAACTTTACATTTCACTTTGTATGCAAATGCGTGCAAAAAATATATAGTAATAGTTTACTTTATATAAATTAACAAATAAATAATTAAAAATAACATGTATATGAAAAAAATTACATTTTTATTCGCAGCAATCCTTATGAATTTTGGATATGCTCAAACTTTTTACGATGCGCAAGCAGGTTTGCCTCAAATTACGTATTCTATGTCCGCATGGGGTGATTACGATAATGATGGTGATTTGGATCTTTTTATTTCTGGATATTTAAACTCTAACACACCCGGTGCCGGTGGTTTGTATGAATATGACAATGGCGCTTTTACTTTAGTTACCAACTCAGGCTTGCCTTTGTATGATAATGGTGAAGCAGATTGGGGTGATTTTGATGGTGACGGAAATCTCGATCTTTTAATTATGGGTTATGATGAAGTAAATTTTGTGGGTGTAGTTGACGTATTTCGTAGTAATGGGAACGGCACTTTTGCAGCTATGAATTTGGGTATGTTGCCTTCTTATTTAGGAGATACTCGTTTTGCTGACATTAATAATGATGGGCATTTAGACATTGCAGTAACCGGTATAGAAACCAATACATGGGCAAATTTTACCAAGATTTATAAGAATAATGGAAATAACACAGTTTCAGAAATTACGACTGTATTCCCTCCTTTGAATATGGCAAAAATCGCTTTTGCAGATTATGATGCTGATGGCGATCAAGATTTTGCTATTTCAGGTTGGAATAACACAACAGATACCCCTTATACAGCATTATGGAAAAATAATGGTGATGAAACTTTTACAGAAATTACCACTTCGTTTGCCAATGTTTGGTTAGGTGATCTTGGTTGGGCAGATTATGACAACGATGGTGATGCTGATTTATTAGTTACCGGTACAGCAAGTGCTGCAAGTGAAATTTATTTATATAGAAATGAAGGTAGTGATACTTTTACGGAAGAAAGCAGAACCGGATTTATAGGCGCACATAGAGATGGAAATATTGAATGGGCTGACTTTGATAATGATGGTAATGTTGATTTATATGTTACAGGTGTCAATGTTGATGCTTCGGGTACAGAAACGGCAAAAGCATTGTTATATATAAATAATGGTAATAGTACTTTTACGTTAAATGCAAGTGTATTGTTAGAACCTCAATTTTTTGGGGATGTTGACGCAGCAGATTATGATGCTGATGGTAAAGTAGATTTAGTTGTAACAGGATCTGACAGACAAGGTTTTGGTATTTCAATGGTTTACCATAATGGACCTTTGGCAGGTATTCGAGATAATATAGCTGACAATTTTAAAGTGTATCCAAATCCTGCTTCTGATTTTATTACAATTTCAAATTCTGAAGCAAATGATTTTACAATACAAATTATGGATATTACCGGTAAGATTGTTAAAGTAGAAAATGTTAATATTGCATCTACTACGCTTGATGTTTCTAATTTAAACAAAGGTGTTTACTTATTAAAAATTATACAAGATTCACAAAGTTTAGTTCAAAAATTAATTATCAAATAGAATTATAAATATGTTCTAAGTTGAGATGTTAATAGACAGCTATAGAATATTATTGAATACATAATAAAAACAAGGTTTATAACATTAATGTTATAAACCTTGTTTTTTTGATAACGAAGAAGTTGGGCAAAGAATTGACTTTATATTTTTTTCTTTATCGTTTTGCAAGGGTCTTAAAACACAATGCGACAAAAATAATGCTGCAAAAATAATGCAAGTAAAAGAATTAGTGGTCGATTCGATTAGTGAATGTTGTTTTTTGTTTATTTATAAATATATTCCTTATCTCGTAGAGATGTTGCACCGCAATGTTTCTATATAAAACGTCTTTATACGCAACGGTCTTAATTTCTAATTATTAAGAAAAAAAGGAAAAATAAGTAAACCTATAAGCCGGATTCTGTCTTGTCTTATCATTTATCTACATGTTAGGTTACCCCAACACTTAAGCTGCCTACCCTCCCGCTAGATCGAGCCGATCTAATTTGCGGGTATATTTGGCATTGCACCGCATAGAGTTTAACCTTTTCACTACAGCCTAACTGTACTTGGTTTCTGTGTCACTATTCCTCACCTCACGACGGACGGACGTTATCCGTTATGCTGCTCTGTGGTGTCCAGACTTTCCTCTCCAATCTAATGATTGCAGCGATAAGATGGTTTACTTAAATTTCCGTGGCAAAGTTACAACAAAAAAGACCGTTATTTATTTTACTTTATCGTTTTGCAAGGGCCCTAAAACACAATGCTACAAAAATAATGCATGTAAAGGAATCAGTGGCCAATTCGATTAGTGAATGTTATTTTTTGTTTATTAATATATTCCCTACCTCGTAGAGACGTTGCACCGCAACGTCTCTATACGCAACGTTTTTATACAATATTTCTATATACAACGTTTTTAATTTGATATAATAAACACTATTGTTAGATTTTGGACAATAATCTAATTGTTTGGGGATATAAAACCTTTGANATTTTATTTTTTAAAATCAAAACTAAAAATTTTAAAATTTTGTAGCAATAGCTTCCGCAACGCGTTCACCATCCATAGCAGCTGAAACAATGCCACCGGCATAGCCACCACCTTCGCCACATGGGTATAAACCTTGAATAGTTACGTGTTCCAGTTGGTCGTTTCTAGGGATTTTTACCGGAGATGAAGTGCGAGATTCAACACCGATTATATTGGCTTCTGAGGTGTAAAAACCATGCATTTTTTCACCAAAAGATTGAAAAGCTTTTCGCAATTTTTTACCGATGAGTTTGGGCATAATAGAATGTAATGGCGCAGATTTGATACCGGGTTGATATGAAGTGGGATTTAAAGAATCTGAATTTTTTCCTTCTACAAAATCGGTTAATCTTTGGGCGGGGGCAACTTGTNTTTTTCCACCGGCTATCCAAGCCATTCTTTCTAAATCTTTTTGAAATTGCAATCCTTTAAAAACGCCATGGGATGCATATTTATTTAAATCTTTTTCCACGTCTATTTCAACTACAATTCCCGAATTGGCAAATGGGTTGTTCCTGCGTGAGGGCGACATGCCATTGACAACAACCTCTTCATTTGCAGTAGCAGCAGGCACTATAAATCCGCCGGGGCACATACAAAAAGAATACACGCCTCGTTCGCCAACTTGTTGCACCAAACTATATGAGGCTGGTGGTAATATTTCGTCTTTTTGATCGATAGGGCAGTGGTATTGAATGCTGTCGATAATAGCTTGCGGATGTTCAACTCGTACGCCCATAGCAAAAGATTTTGCTTCTAGTAATACATTTTTCTTGTCCAATAGCGTATAAATATCTCTCGCAGAGTGCCCTGTGGCTAAAATTAATGCTTTTACAGGCATTTCTTTGTCATTATGTAAACGAATACCACGAATTTGTTGGTTGATAATTATAAGATCGGTTACGCGACTTTCAAAGTGAATTTCACCACCATATTTTAAAATAGTTTCTCTAATATTTTGTACCACTTTTGGCAATTTGTCCGTGCCGATATGTGGATGCGCATCTACCAAAATTTGATCGGAAGCACCGTGAAATACCAAATTTTCAAAAATTCGGCGAACATCGCCGCGTTTTAAGCTACGGGTGTATAATTTTCCATCGGAATAGGTGCCGGCACCTCCTTCGCCAAAACAATAATTGGAATCGGAATCGACTAAATGAAATTGATTGATAGCACGCAGGTCTTTTCTTCGGTCTTGTACGTTTTTACCGCGTTCCAAAACAATAGGTTTATAACCCAATTCAATCAATCTAAGCGCGGCATACATGCCTGCAGGACCAAAGCCTATAATATGTATTTCGGGGGCTTGCGAAACATCTTTGTATGCAAAGTGATAAGCGCTTCTTTCAGGAGGTGTTTCACCGATATATACTGCTATTTTATAATTAAAAAGAATATTTTGTTTTCGCGCATCAACTGATTTTCTTAGCAACTTTACAGAGCTGATTTCTAGTGGATTAATTCCTAATTTTTCAGCAGATTTTTTCAGCAAAATATTTGATTTTTTTGCTTCTGCTAACGTAACGCGTATTTGAATTTCTTTAACCACCTTTTATTAAATTTTAAAACGATATGTGATAAGATATTGCACACCAAATCCTAAATTTGTATAGCTATTTTTTTTATAAAAACCGGGAATATAAGCTACTTCAAAATCCTCATTTTGTTCGGTATATAACAGGTATTTTAGCGATAAGCCAACGCCTAAATATAGATTTTTAAACGTTTCTACTTGCATGGTGCTTGTCAGTTCGAGCCAATGTGCCGATAAAGGGCTAAAGTCTTTATTAATTTCTATGCTTTGTGGTAGTAATGATGCATTAGATTGATTGATGGTATAAGAATTCAGCTGATTGTAAAATCTGGAAAATCCATACCTAAATCCCAAGAAAATTTGATTGTCCATATCGGGCCAATTGTCATATAAATTATAATCTAAGCCAAGTCTTATATAACTTCCTTTGGTGTCAAAGTTTAAGAGAGAATTTTCGGTGTGATGCTTTTCTTGTCCGAAATTTAAAATGACATAATAATTTTTGCGCAAATTTATATCTGCCACTAAATCAATAGATTGCGATTGATGGACTTGTGCCCAAGTAAATTTTCCAATATCAAAACCCAAACGTATTTTTAAGTCTTTTTTGGTTTTTATTTTCAGGCTGTCTTTAGAAATTGGTGTTTCTTTTGACGGCTTTTGAGCGGTCATAGAAGTATATAAGATAAGACTAAAAATACTAATGTAAAACTTTAACATGTGCTAATTTTTCATCTATAATATTTGATTGTAAAGGAATTAAATCGAAAATCCAATTTTGGTTGTCTGTTATTTTGTCAATTTGAATGCTGTGGAAAATAGTTTTATAGCCACAAGCTTTGGAAACAAAAACATCTTCGCGTTGGTAGTTTATTTGTAAAGTGTCTCTGTTGCTACTTTCTGCCAAAATATATTTACAGTTATTTGCATTCACGTTTAGCGGAATGGCAATACTGTCTTTTGTTTGTGCCGAATAGATTGTGTCGTTGTCCGGCAAAGAGATTACCGTTAAATCGCTCACTTCTGATCGCTCATCAACATTAGTAGAATTATTAAAAGTAATTAATAATTTAGGGGTGGTAGGCGATAGGCATACGTCATCTTTTTCACAAGAAATAAGGGTAAATAATACCAGCATTAGCCATAAAAAAAAAGTTGTTTTGATTCTCATATCGCAAATATAGATATTTTTAATTTAGCAGTATGTTTGTTATCTATTCTGATTAAATTAAAATTTCTAAGTATTCAATTCTGACCAAAGTAAATCTTTAAGTCTATCTAAATTTTTATCGGTAAAGGATGAAATAAATATATGTGGCAGATCTTTTGGTAATGTTTTTTTGATTTCACTTTCCAATTCCTCATCTAATAAATCCGATTTAGAAATAGCCAAAATTCGTTTTTTATCTAAGAGTTCAGGATTGTATTTTTTTAATTCATTTAGCAATATCTGGTATTCTTTGTCGATGTCATCGGCATCAGCAGGTACCATAAATAGTAAATCTGAATTGCGTTCAATATGTCTTAAAAAAAGATGTCCAATTCCCTTGCCTTCAGCAGCACCTTCAATTATTCCAGGGATATCTGCCATTACAAAAGAACGTCCGTCTCTGTATGAAACAATACCTAAATTGGGTTTTAGGGTGGTAAAAGGGTAGTCTGCAATTTTGGGTTTTGCGGCTGTTAATTTTGAAAGTAATGTAGATTTTCCGGCATTGGGAAATCCTACTAAACCGACATCTGCCAGTAATTTGAGCTCCAGTGTAACATCTAATTCTTGTCCTTCGGTTCCCGGTTGCGAATACCTTGGTGTTTGATTGGTTGAAGTTTTAAAATGCCAATTGCCCCTGCCGCCCATACCGCCTTTTCCAACGATATATTCTTGTTTGTTTTGGGTGATTTCAGCAATCATTTCATTTGTTTCGGTGTTTTTAATAACAGTTCCTAGCGGTACATCTACATAAACATCTGCTCCGTCTTTTCCAGTTGAACGGTTTCGGCTACCATCGCCACCTTTTTCGGCTCTAAAGTGTCGTTTAAATTTTAGATGAAAAAGTGTCCAATAGTTTTTGTCGCCACGGATAATAATATGACCGCCACGACCACCGTCACCACCGTCAGGACCTCCTTTGGGTATATATTTTTCTCTGTGTAGATGTGCAGAGCCTTTGCCGCCATTGCCAGATTTAATATGTATTTTTATATAATCTACAAAATTTCCTTCGGTCATATCCGTATTTTTATTTTTATGTAAAAATTAATACCATAAACAAAACATCTATAATATAAAAAATATAGATGTTTTAAATATCTAATTAATTGGTAATTAATCTCTTACTTGTAATTTTAAATCTTTGATAACGTCGAGTAATCGTTGGTTTATTTCATCGATGTCGCCTACGCCGTCAATTTTATAAAATTTGCCTTGTTTTTTGTAATATTCTTTGACAGGTTCTGTAAAGTTGTGATATTGATGCAACCTATGTTTGATAGTTTCTTCGTTATCGTCAGAACGGCCACTGGTTCTACCTCGTTCTACCAATCTTTTGATGATTTTTTCATCCGGAACATCTAAAAACAGTAGCGCATCAATTATTAAATCTTTGTTTTTTAATAATTTATCCAAAACTTCAGCTTGTTTAACTGTTCTAGGAAAACCATCAAAAATAAAACCACGTGAATTGGGATCTTTTACAATTTCTTCAATCATACCAATCGTGATTTCATCAGGAACTAAATTACCTTTATCGATAAATTCTTTGGCTTTTTTTCCTAATTTTGTTTGATTTTTGATGTGGTGTCTAAACAAATCACCGGTTGCAATATAGGTTAAGCCTAATTTATCTTTTAAGATTTGTGCTTGCGTTCCTTTCCCTGCACCGGGAGGTCCAAATAAAACGATATCTACCATTCTTTTTTCTTTTAATACATATATTTCCGGGATATTTCTACCCAGTTCATCGTAATCTAATCCGTATCCCACAATAAATTTATTGGGAATTTCCATGCCGACAAAATCTACAGCGTATTCTTTGTCATATACATCAGGTTTTAAAAACAAGGATGCAATTTTGAGTTCGGCAGGATTTTTTTTCTTTAACTCAGAAATAATTTTCACTAGAGTATTTCCGGTATCAACAATATCTTCTAAAACAATTACTTTTTTACCGGCTAACAATTTTGAATCTATATCTACTAAAATTTCAACGTTTCCAGTAGAAGTTGTACCTTCATAAGATTTTAAACGATAGAATTCTATACTTGCATCTTTTGTATAGTGTTTAAGCAAATCAGAAGAAAAAACGAAGGCGCCTTTTAGAATAGATACAAATACAATATTGTCATCTTTGGCATAGTTTTCTATTTCTTTGGCTATTTTTTTAACGGCTTGTAATATCTTTTCCTTACTGATATAAGGAACAAATAGTCTATCGTGAAGTTTAATTTCTTTCATTTTTATCTGTGAAAACGCAAAAATAAGCTATATTTATTAAGTCTGCAACTAGAATTGGCAAAAAATTATGACAAATCATATTTTATCATGTGAATAAGTTCGTCAAAGGTTTTAAAAGGGATAAATTTGGCATTTTTTAGATATGATATCTTTCCTGTTTCTTCTGATACAACGAGTGCCAACGCATCTGTGTTTTGGGTAATACTGACGGCAGCTCTGTGTCTTAAGCCGTAGGAAGAAGGCAATTGTATTTCACCTGAAATAGGTATGACCACTCTTGTAGCTGTAATTTTTCCATTTTCTACAATTATGGCACCGTCGTGTAAAGGTGAATTTTTAAAAAAAATGCTTTTTAAGATGGGCTTGTTGAGGTGAATACTCATTAAATCAGCTGAAGATTTTAGAAAATCGAGATTTGAATTACGCTTAATAACGATTAAAGCACCGGTTTTCGTTTTTCCAAAATCTACGGTAACACCAACAATGTCTTCGATATAGGTGTATGCTTGGGTTTCTTGTTTAAAGCCCAATTTTTGCATAAAACTATCTGTTGGGCTAAATTTGGTCGAGCCAATCATCAGTAAAAAACGCCGTATTTCTTGTTGAAAAACAATGATGAGTGCCAAGACACCTAAACCTAAAAATTTACCTAAAAGCTCAGATAATAAATTCATTTCCAATGCTTTGGTTAGCAACCAAATCAAGTATAATATGGCTATTCCTAAAAATATGTTGATAGCAACTGTCCCTCGGATTAGTTTGTAAAAATAATATAACAAAGCAGCTACCAAAAAAATGTCTATAAAATCTATTATTCTAAAATTTATAAAATCTAACATATTTTGAGTGCTGAATTATTAAGGCTTAAAGATAAAGATTTTTTGACTTAATTTACCTTTGGGAATTGGATTGTGCTTAAAAAAAGTGTAATAATCTAAAAAACGATTAAAAGTAATATTTTCATCAAAATTAAGATATAATATATTGCTTCTATTATCTGTTTGAGTTCCGACTATTTTCCAAATAGAATCATAAACTTGATATTTGCTTACACGATTGTCAAAGTTTATGCTGTTACCAAAAATTACTCGATGTGGCAAAATGCTAAGATGATATTTTTGATAGTTTTCATCTGCTTTGGAATATTCTTTCATATAGGAAGTTGATCTGTAAAAATTAGGCACAATTTGTATGCTGTCAAAATCGATAAATGATATTTTCTTTTGGACACTGTCTAAGTAACTAAAATAGGCGTGTGTGCCTTCTTTTGAATGGATTGATTTTTTATGCTTTTTATCTAAGATTTTTTGGATGGCTTTGGTCATCTTTTTTATTCTTAATCTTTTGTCCGCAGCTACTAACCAGTGCGTAGTACTCATTACATGCCCAATTTTTAAATCTGCTAGGGTATCATTATTTTCGACCTTCATTAAGATATAAACAGGCGAATTATCCCAAATTTCATGAATGCCCGGATTGTCATTTACGGGGACTTTTACATTTTTTTTGCTACAAGAGGCAAAAAAAATCATAAAAAAGCTGATGTATAAGAATTTCATTTTATCTTTGCTTAAATTTTTATCAAAGATAATATTATTAATTGAAACGAAAACAAATAGAAAGAAAAATGACAGATTTAAAAATTATTAGTATCAATGGAAAACCCGGTTTATATAAATTGCTTACCAGCACAAAATCAGGTATTATTGCAGAATCTTTGATTGACAAAAAGCGTGCAATGGCTGCTTTTACAAATATTTCATCCCTTGATGAGATTGCTATTTATACCTATGAAGAGGAAATTCCTTTATGGGAAGTTTTTCAAAAAATAGCCCTTAAAGAAGATTATAACAAGGCTATTGACCATAAATCAAGCAAAAAAGCTTTAGAGGAATATTTGCGAGAAGTATTACCTGATTTTGATGAAGATCGCGTTTATACGTCACACATAAAAAAAATGATACAATGGTATAATATTTTGCAAACTGCCGAAATTCTCAAAGCGTTTATCGATGAGAAAGAAGCAGAAAAAATGGCTTATGAAGCCAAACAAAAAGAAAACGAAGCCTAATTGGTTGTCATATCTCCTTTATAGGAATATGATATATAATAATTGACTTGAATATTCGTTTACTACTTATCTATCAAAACATTATTAAATAAAAAAAATATGAATTTATTAACTTTCCTTCAAGCAACCCAAATACAAGACAGTATTGCCAATGCTGGTGATATGGTTGATGGTACTGTGCCACAAGAAAAAACATTGCGCGTTATTGATTTAATTATGAATGCAGGTACCGGTGGTATCATTATTATTGCTTTGCTTTTTGTCATGCTATTTGTAGCATTGTTTATTTATTTTGAAAGACTTTCTGCTATTAAAGCCGCTTCAAAAGTCGATTCAGGTTTTATGAACCAAATCAAAACATACATCAAAACTGGTAATGTTGATGGTGCTAAAATTCTTAGTCAGCAATCAAATACGCCCGTTGCCAATTTGATTGAAAAAGGTGTTTCTCGTATTGGTAAACCCTTGGATGATATCAATAAAGCCATTGAAAATGCAGGAAAATTAGAAGTTTATAAATTAGAAAAAAATGTTAGTACTTTAGCTACCGTTGCCGGAGCGGCACCTATGATTGGTTTCTTGGGAACCGTTATTGGGATGATATTGGCATTCCATAATATGGCAAGTGGTGGTGGAAAAATTGAAGTAGGTGCATTGGCACAAGGTATTTATACCGCTATGACGACTACCGTAGCTGGTCTAATTGTTGGGATTATTGCTTATATTGCGTATAATCATTTGATTGCAAAAACAGATAAAGTTATACATCAAATGGAAGCAAATGCTGTTGATTTTCTCGATTTATTAAATGAACCCGCTTAATATATAAATATGGATATTAGAGGTAGAAATAAAGTAAGCCCGGAGTTTAGCATGGCATCGATGACAGATATTGTATTTCTGTTGTTAATATTTTTTATGCTTACGTCAACTTTGGTTACAGCAGATGCTTTGGATTTGGTATTGCCCAAAGCCAAAGGAAAAACAGAGCATAGTCAAAACCTGTCGGTGAGTATCAATAAAAAATTGGATTATTACATCAACAAGAAAAGGGTAAAAAAAGAAAATTTAGAAATTCATTTAAAATCTAAATTGGGAAAAGAAAAGAAACCGGTTATTATTTTGCGTGTAGAAGAGGGAGTCCCTATTGAAAATGCTGTTTATGTGATGGATATAGCCTATAGAAATAATTATAAAGTTATTTTGGCTGTCCGACCTAAATAATTTGGCACAAAAATTGTCTTTTTACAAGTATGGAACAAACCGATAAACATAAGAAAAAAGCATTTGTAGAAACGAGTATTGTGATGCTTGTTATAATACTGTTGATGTTTATTGGTGGTATGACTTATCTCGATCCACCGCCAGAAACGGGCATTGCTGTTAATTTTGGCACGAGCGATATGGGCAAAGGAGTGGTGCAACCTCAACATAATAAACCATCCAAACCTGTACAACAACAACCTAAAGTAGAGCCAAAAGTGGAACCGGAAATCAAACAAGATGTGATTACGCAAAATACAGAAGATGCGCCGGTGATAAAAAATGAAAAGCCTAAGCCTAATCCAAAACCTGTTAAGCCGAAACCCAAACCGAAGCCCAAGCCCAATCAAAATGTGTTGGATGCCCTTAATAATGTAGAGAATGCGCCTGGTGCTGCCACCAACAATGCTTCTGGTGAAGGTAATGATAATCAAGCAGGTGATAAAGGAAGTAATTCTGGTGATCCCAATGCTTCTGGTTACTATGGAAATGGTGGTAAAAATGGCGGTGGCGGACACGGGAATTACCAACTGGGAAATCGTAAAGCACTTTCAAAACCGGCACCTAATTATCAATGTAATGAGGAAGGAACGGTTGTCGTAAAAATTTATGTAAATAAATCAGGAAAAGTAGTTAGAGCTGTTCCCGGTGCAAAAGGAAGTTCAAATCCGGCACCTTGTTTATTGCAAGCAGCCAAAAAAGCCGCTTTGAATACCAAGTGGTCTTCAGATAGCAAAGCGCCTGATCAGCAAATCGGGAAAATTATTTATCATTTTACATTAACAGAATAAAGGTGAATTACACCGATACACTTCAATGGATGTTTGCGCAGTTGCCGATGTATCAACGTCAAGGCAAAACCGCTTTTAAAAAAGATTTGACAAATATTTATAAGCTTGCTTCTCATTTGGACAGTCCCCAAAATAAATTTTTGAGTATTCATGTAGGAGGTACCAATGGCAAAGGATCTGTGTCGCATATGTTGGCGTCTATTTTGCAAGAAGCCGGTTATAAAGTGGGTTTATATACTTCGCCGCATCTCAAAGATTTTAGGGAGCGAATTCGTGTGAATGGACAAATGATACGCAAGAATTGTGTGATTAATTTTATTAAACGCAATCAATCTTTTTTAGAGGCGAATCATTTATCTTTTTTTGAAATGAGCGTGGGCTTGGCATTTGAGCATTTTGCCAAAAAACAAGTCGATATTGCGGTGATAGAAGTGGGTTTGGGAGGCAGATTGGATTCTACCAATATCATTCATCCGGTTTTGTCGGTTATTACCAATATTAGTTTAGATCACACACAAATGCTTGGGAATACACTAGCGGAAATTGCTTTTGAAAAAGCAGGTATTATTAAGAAAAATACGCCGATTGTATTGGGCGAAGTAAATGAAAATACACAAGCTGTTTTTGAGAAAGTTGCTTTAAGACAATCGGCTGAAATATTTTATCCAATGCCTGATTCAACTCTATATGCTTCGGATTTGAAAGGAGATTATCAAAAAAAGAATATCCAAACGGTTTTGAGATCGGTAGCCTTGCTGCGACAACAAGCTTGGAAAATTTCTGATGATAATATTAAAAATGCTTTGTTACATGTTCAAAAGAACACCGGATTACGTGGGCGTTGGGATATTTTAAAAAATAAACCACTTGTCATTGCAGATACGGCGCATAATCCTGCTGGGATACAATCTGTGATTAATCAACTTTTGGGTCTATCTTACAGCCAGTTGCATATTGTTGTCAGTGTGGTGAATGATAAAGATTTGAAACAGATTTTACCTTTATTTCCTAAAAATGCCATTTATTATTTTTGCAAAGCGGATATTCCACGTGGATTACCTGCTGATATTTTGCAACAAGAAGCAAAAGCATTCGACTTATTTGGCGCATCTTATACATCGGTGCAAGAAGCTTATTTTGCTGCACAAGAAAAAGCAGAAAATACAGATATTATTTTTGTGGGCGGAAGTACTTTTACGGTGGCAGCGGTATTGTAAGTTGAATTGTTTGTTACAAGCATTCTAAAATAAAAGTAAACGGCTATTAAAATATATTATCGATTTTTTTATCTGTGTTTTAGATTAAAATTAAAGGGATTTGTATTCTGAGCATACAACTGTTTGGATACAAACTATTTGCAGTACAATTATATAATACCAAAAGTGGCGTTTTACAGCTGCATACTCAGAATTTATATAAAAAGTAGATTAGGCATTTTTTTCTATATCTATATCTAAATCGGTTACATCTAGGATAAATCCTTCCATTCCTATAATTTCTATGCCTTCGTAAACCGGATTAATGGACAAAATATGTTTGCCAATAGAGCCATCTTTACATTTTCTATTTACCAACTGATTGTTAACGCTTTCGCCTTTAAGAATTTTGTCAAATTTATCTTTCAATAATTGTAAATCATTTTTTTCTCTACTTATAGAGTAGTGCTTGCCAATCACTTCATCTTTATTGTCATACTTATATATTTTTAACCAAGCTTCATTGACATCTTTGAAGTAACCATTTTTGCCTATTTTATAATAACCTGCTTCACTATTTCTTACAGAGTAGTACATTTGTTCTTGTACATTTGAAATGTCAGAAATATCAATTACAAAACCTTCAACACCAATAATATTGTTATCTTCGTAAGTGGGATTTATAGAAAGTATATGTTTGCCTTCTGAACCATCAAAACATTGTCTAACTGAAGGCACGCCTCTTATGGATTCTCCATTTAGGGCTCGGGAGCTCTGGCTATTAACTGGTCTAGCTTTGTAATGTGTTCTTTAGAACGGGCACACGCGTAATGTTTACCTATAATTTTGTTTATATCATTACATTTATATAAATCTAACCAAGCTTTGTTTACATCGATAAAATGGCCTTCTTTATCCAATCTGTAATATCCGGCAATACTTTTATCTACAGCATATTGCATATGTATTTTATGCTCATCAGCTGGATCAATATCTACTACTTCCCAGCCATTAATCATTGCAACTATACTTTCAACCGGATTGTCATTACTAGTCAGCAAATATAAGTGAATAATTAAAAAAACAATTAACAAATAGCCACCAAAAGTATGTATTAAAGCAAAAAATTCTAATTTTTCTACTTGTATCAGACTATCTGGATACAAAAAATACATATATATCAATCCGGTTCCAACCATAATAGGAATTATTAATATTTTGAAGCCGAGATATGTTAGGCGTTGTATAGGATTGAATTTATTATATGATGTTTTTTTTGTAGGATGTTCTGCGCCCGAAAAAATACCACTGATATAATATCTGAATTGTGCCTTGACAAATTTGGTAGTAGGAATATATTGCTTCCAAGCACCTGTAGCAAAATGCCAAAAAATGGTAAAGATTATTAATAGGATATATGTCCAAGCCATAATATTATGAAGCATGACAGCTTTTTCAAAACCAAAAAGTGTGTATGTGCCGTGAATTTCAAATCCGGTGATGGCTAGAAAGATAATAAGTAAAGATTGCGTCCAGTGCCAAAATCTTTCAAAACTTTTATATATATAGGTTCTTTTTTTCATTAGAAAATGATTTTGTTAATAATAATTTTAAGGTTGTAATATTCTGTTATTTATACATAAATTAATGATTATTTACGTCTAAAAAATCTTATGCCACCGTGTATTAACACTATAGCAATTGTTCCAATTATTGATAGTACTCCTATCATATCTAAGATGCTACTATGATTACGCCCTGACATATAAAAGCCTTCTAAGTTAGCTAACCTGCCGTTTTGTGAGTGGCAGTCAATGCATTTTAAGGCATCTTCAGTAGGTGAAACCATGTGGTTTAATGGCCAATACATTTCTGTTTCTATAAATGAATATTGACCACTATAAGGTAATCCAGCTTCTTTCATTCCTTTTTTTGCTGCTAAATTCCAATCTAAACCTATTTTGTAAGCGGTGCTATCATGTCCATATANATGTGGAACAATTAACATTTTATTTATAGGGTCAAATATCTGTTTACCCCTATGTATTTTGACAGGGATTATTTGAGATTTTGGATCGTTATAGTTACCATAAAGTTCATTTATTTTTAGTACTTGTGTTGTGTCTTTTATGATGTCACCATAAACTATATTTTCACCGGTGCCATTAAACCAAACATATTCTGGTTTAACATGAGTTTTCCATTCAAAGGAACCTTTTGGTGTTTTATAGGTAACATTTCCTAAGCTGTCATGTTCGGTAATTTTTTTGCCGTTTGCTTTTAATTTGCCAGATGTGGACCAATCCCAAGACATTTTTGTTGGAACGCCTTTAGCATACTCTGGTATATGACAAGTTTGACAAGCAACTTTACTGTTATGTCTATTTAGTGTTTTATTTTGATGCACTTCACCTTCATGGCACTCAGTACATTTTAAGCGACCTTCATTGGCACTAGAAAGTGAGTATAATTTTCCGAGCATTTGATGGTTTTCTGTTTTATGACAATCTACGCAAGTCATGTTGTTTCCTTCTTTACCAATATCCATATGAACATCCATTTTTTTATCGGGATAATAGAGATCTGAAGATAAATCACCATGTTTTACATTATTGCCACCACCGCCATAGAAGTGGCATTTTCCGCAGTTTTCAGTTTTAGGACTTCCTACATTTGCCGCAATATAATTATAGTTTGGTGGAAAATAGGTTTTATCAGCATAGGCTTGTTTTTCTTGAACAGGGAATCCTGACCCAAGTGGTTCTTTTTCGTAAGCACCTGTCATATCATGACATACCATACAGTCAATTTTTTTGTAATCAGAAAAATCAAATGTTTTATCTTTATAGCCAAATCCTATATGACAACTGGTACATTTCCAGGTGTTTGTATTTGTTGCAATACAAAAGTTATTAATTACATTTTTTTTACCAGAATATACGGTGTCGCCATTTTTTCTTATGCGTTTTCTATCCCAAGACCAATGAGCATTTCCCATAATCTCTGAATGTCTCTTGTTGTGGCAATTCACACAAGCTTCTGTAACTTCCATAGGGGTTTTAAAGTCTTTTTTAAGCGCTTCAAATTTACCATGATCTACAGGAGATTGGTGTTCTTTTTTCTCGTAATTTACAATTTTGATATAATCAGATGCCTTATTACGTTTTTCTAGTGCGTTTGAAATAGTGATAATAACGAGCCAAGGTATAATAATAATGGCTGTATATATTAATCCTTTAATCCATTTATTTTCCATATTATTACTTTTAAAATGATGTTATGTATTTATTATTAGTACATTTTATAATTATTAACAGCCTCCTTCTTGTACTTCTCCCTCAACTTTAATGTATATAGAGGTTTCAAAAGGATAATTTTGTATCACTTCCTTTTCAAAAGCATCACCTGAATCTTTTAATTTTGAATTCATAAAACTATTTGCGCCAAACTTTAAAGTTCTTGCATTATATCCTAACATTTTTAAGTATATGGCTATATAAGTACTTTGGTAGGCTTTGTTAGAATAAATAATAATTGTTTTATTTGGAGGTAAAGTAAGTAAATCGGTAGAGAGATTAAAAGAATTATTTTGATCGTATAAGATTGCCTGGTCTATGTGCCCATTATTGTATATTGCTTCTGGTTGGTAACAGATAACATAGGCTTTTTTGGCATTTGCTTTTGTATAGCTATAATTAACGGCTATATTTCCAAAGCCTTCTTTTAAGATTTTTCTAGCACGTATATCGCGTATTTCAAAACCAGTATTTTTTTTATTTTTGATTATAGGTAATTCAGAAATTTTATTTTTAGTATAGGGCGTTTTTACCAATTCGGCAATTCCTTTATCCGATGTATTTTTTTTCCATTTTTTACTAAATTTTGGATTCCAACCACACATGCCCCAATCTAAAACATAGATATTAGTATGTCCTAGCATTTGTAAAACTGCTGAAGCATAACTAGCTGTTTGTCCGGTATAACATGCCATAACTACTTTATCATACATGGGTAAGCCACTTGCTTTTGCAAAATCCTGTACTTCAGACAGTTTTATGTTTATGGCGTTTTTGATGTGTCCACTTGCAAAATCTTTTGCGCTTCTGATATCTATGATAAGTATGTTTTGGTCTAGGGAATTATATAGTTGTTCTGCTTTAATAATCTTAGGCGCTTTAGCTGAACTAATGATGGATTTTTTATTAAAAATAACGTTGGCTAATTTTTGTGCTTTTGTTTTTTCTACAACCTCTGTATTATCAGATGATAAAATATTTGTGTTTGAATCGGTATTTTCTTTACAAGACATTAATATAAATAATGTAAAAAAAAAGAAAAGTGTCGTTGTTTTGTGATTTATTTTCATGATTAAACGTATTAATAATATTGTTTTTTTGTCGTAATATGGTATTTTCATACGGTACTAATAATTGTTATATTAATTTACGCATCGATTTATTTTGAAGAATCAAAAAATTTAGGTGTGAAAATGACCATAGAGTAAAAGAAGAAATTTTCTCCACTTTCCGTTATACCTTTTATTGCGTTAAAATCATCTGTTGGAATACCGTAAGAAAAACCATTTAGCCATTTAATATCTTTATTGATTTTACGCGTATAGGTTAAATCAAATGTGCTGGCTAATGCTTTATTGTAATATTCTCTATCTGAACCATTTATTCCTTTATAAATACTAGTGGCAGAAGAAACATTACTATATTCAAGCCAAATAATATCTTTTGCACTTGCTTTATAATTCACTCTGAAATTAATATTTACCAATCCTGCATTATGGGTGCTTTTGGGCAGTACAAACCAGTCTAAATAACCTTCATAATAAGGGTGACGCCCACCATTTAAAAGGTTGTAAGTATGTACAACGTCATTATAGTCGTTATCGTTATATTTTTTAGCATCATGACCTGATAGGTGTTCTATTTTTGCCGCTATTTCTAATTTTTTATGCATCATCCTATAGCCTAATTGAGCCGTTAACATGTTGGCATTGATGTCATTACCATTGATGTTTTTTCCATTTTGTATAAATGCATTTGCTATACCAAAGATTCCGTTGCTTCCTTTTTTGGTTGCATTATAATTAAGATGAAAACCTTCTGTATTGGTCATATATAATGTTTTAGGATTAACTTCATTTTGATAACCGGCAGTTATAGCCAAAAAAGAGAGATATATTTTGGGGTTAAAATTCTTTTTAACATATATAAAATTTTGTGTTTGTATAGGATTAACAGATCCAAAGTAATCTGTTCCATCGGAATAATTATTGCCTAATATGTCTTCTTTTTTACTATTATAAGACAAACTTAAATCAAAACGCCAGCCTGTTTTTTTGTTATTATAAGTATATGTTGCAGCATCATAAGTTTGTCCGCTATTCCACCAATTTCTCCATGAAATATGACGTTGATCATCATATTTGAGCTCTTGGCGTCCGAGTTTTAAATTGCTGTTTGTGTTGAGTTTAAAATTAACCCATGCTTCATAAATATCTATATTATTACCGTTTTTACCAGCAACACCTGTTCCATTTACGATGTTAGCATCTCCCCAAACACGAACATCTTGAAAACTTAATAAGGTGCTGTATTTTTTTGTATCGTAACGCAAGTTTAATCTTGTGCGTTGTCCAACATGATACGCCGCATCTGCATCTTTAGATACGGGTGTTTTGTAGCCATGTAAAGCTTGTCCCCGTAAACGGAATTGTGCATCTATTTTGAACTGTGCGTTTGCAGTTGTTATAATTGAAAATAGTAAGATGGTGAATAATAATTGTTTTGTTTTCATTTTTTCATTTTTTGTTTAGACGATAAGGTATCCCAGTCCACTCATTTTGGAGCGAATCGATACGTGATTGTTGTAAAAATTTGTTTTGGTTATTTAGTCTTTAGTTACTTTGTAATCATGGATTTTTTTGTCAGAGAATACGTGCCAATCGCCTTCCTTTTTTTTCATTTCGGAATTCATAAAGCTATTTGCTCCATAGGCTAAAGCCTTAGCATTATAACCCAAAATATTTAGGTAAGCTGTAACAAAAGCAGCATGTTGTCCTGTAAAACAATAAGTAACTATTTCATTATCAATAGGTAAAGTGTATAATTCTGTTTTGGTACCCAATGATTTTTTTGGTGTATATTGAATTGATCCTGGTATATGACCCTCGTTATATTTAGATTCTGGCCAATAATTCACAATAAAATAATTGGCGGGATTTTTAAATAATGCAGGCGCCTTAACTAGTAAAGATTTGTATGAAGTATTAAGTGCGTTTTGTGCACGTTCTCTTAATATGGTTTCTCCCGTAGTTTTGCCTGTTTTAAGTATGGGGTGCCCTCCTTTAACAGGCTTGTCAACTGCAACCATATCTAATTTATCTGCAAAATCATTAGAAATATTTTTTAGCCAATAGTCTTTTGCAAATGTTTTGTTCCAAGAACTCATTCCGGCTTTCATGGCATATACATTATCGAAGCCCATTATCCTCATTATACCTGTAGTATAACTAGCAGATTGTCCTGATTTACAAACTATTACTATTTTTTCAAAAGCTTTGGGATCTATATCTCCTTCAAAATAGTTCAACATGTTTTTTATTGGGATATTAACTGCATTTTTAATGTGTCCTTTTGCAAATAATTCATTGCTACGAATATCAATAATTTTGTATTTATTATTGTCGATATTTTCATGTACCTCTTTTGATTTAATCATAGTTGGAACAGCTTTACTATTAATAAAGTTTCCATTACTCTCCAAGTAAGTAGTCAATAATGCAAATTCATTAACAGTCGTTTTTTTTACATTAACCGGCGCATCTTTTGATGTTTCTTTATTTTGCTTACAGCTTATGAATAAGACTGAGGTTGCCATAATTATACTGATAAAGTAAACTGATAATTTTTTCATAATTATTGAATTTTTTAATTATTATATATGGATTTCTTTTTAAATTTAAGACAAATCTACGGGCAAGTGATATGTTCGCTAATGATAATTGTCATAAAAATGAAAAATATGTAATAAATGTTACTTAATATGCAATTTAGAATAAATCTAAATAATGAATATTTTACAAAACATTGTTTAACAGGCATTTATAATGTAAAAAAAGATAATTTCATCTTTAATTTTATTTTGTCAATTTTGATATAATTCTATTATGTGTTGAGATTGTTGAAGGGGTTATGTGTAAAATATTACAATATTATAGTTAATTTGTAGTGCAAGTAAACTAGAAATAAACTAATTTTTATATTCGCTTTTTTATCTAAATATTGTACCTTTGTATGCGATATTTTTATACTATCTGAAGTGTTAAAGTACAAGAAGAAGTTGTATTAATAATTATTGTGTTTTTGAGAATTGTTAAAAGAAGATATAAAGTGCTTAATGTAAGATTGTGGTTTTAGGACATTGTTTGAAAGTAGTATTATAAAATTAATATATAATAATTAAGAATAATGAATGCTATAAAAAGCAATACAGGTTGGTTAGAAAAATTAATCCCAGAAGGATTTCCAACAAAAACAACAACGATAATAACAGGACCCGGTGGATCTGGAAAACCCCTTATTGGTGAGACAATTGTTTCTGCTTGGCTTGAAAATGGTGGAAGCGTGATTTTTATGGCTTTGCAATACCCAGATTCAGAATTTGTATTAAAAAATATTAAGCATGTTGCCGGATTGGATATTCAAAAATATAAAGAGAAGATTGTATTTATTCAACTCGATACAGAGATAGATAGTTATAAAGTAGCGCATAAACACCTAATTTATGCCAATTTGCTCAAACCAGATGTTTGGGAACATACTTTAGATATTGCTTCAAAAAATTTACCCAATGACGGACCGGGAGTTTTGGTTTTTAGTTCCGCTTTAAATCTTTTGTTGTTTTCGCCAACTTTTGGAGATGCTATTTTAGATAAAATAAAAGAAACCATCACGACTAATACAGATAAAACTTATCTTATTTCTGTTAGTACTTCTGCAAAGCGTAAGGAAATAAAGGAATTAGAGGAATTGGCTGATAATTTGATTTTATCTACAAGTGAGAAAAAACCATTTCGTCTTTATATGAGAATTCTTAGAATGAAAGATGTTGCATTTATTCCAGATAAAATACAAGTTCCCATATCACCCGAAACATTAACCCATATGAAAGGCATAGCAGATCATAGCAAGGGAAAAGTGATGCCAGCTATTCAAAAAATATAGATAGATTTAACTTTATAATTAATTGTATAAAATTTTGGTAATATGTATAAGTATCTTTTTGGTCCGGTTCCTTCGCGTAGATTAGGAATGTCTTTAGGGATTGATTTAATTCCCCAAAAAGTCTGTTCATTAAATTGCGTTTATTGCGAAGTAGGTAAAACAACAAATCTCACTATTGATCGGTTAGAATATGTAAAATATGATATGGTAATTACGGAGTTGGAAGATTTTATGAGTAAGCACCCAAAAATTGATTATATTACTTTTTCAGGATCAGGCGAACCTACCTTAAATAGTAAAATTGGCGCTGTTTTAAAGTTTGTCAAAATTAATTATCCAAATATTAAAACAGCTATATTAACCAATGGAACCTTGCTTTACGATAAAAAATTAAGAACCGAGTTGCTGCCTGCTGATGTCATTTTGCCTTCGTTAGATGCAGCAAGTGATAGGGCATTTAAAAAAATAGATAGACCTAGTAAAAAATTAAATATTGAAACATATATACAAGGTCTAGTCGATTTAAGAAAAGAATATAAGGGTGAAATTTGGCTCGAAATATTTTTATTAAAAGGCTATAATGATAGTAAAGAAGAATTGCAATTACTCAAGAATGCCATTCTCAAAATAAAGCCGAATAGTGTTCAGCTAAATACTTTAGATCGTCCTGGCACGAAAGAGGGTTTAGTTCCTTTGACAAAAGATGAAATGCAGGCGGTTATTGATTTTTGGCAATTGCCAAATGTAGAAATTATAGCTTCGCCAAAAGAACGAGACAGCATTGATGCATATAGTGGTGATATAGAAACAGCCATTGTTGAAACAATTACACGTCGTCCTTGTACACTAGATGATTTACATCGGTTTTTAGGCATACACATAAATGAAGTAAATAAGTATTTAGGAAAACTTGAAGCGAATAATAAGATTAAAACAGTTCGGCAAGAACGCGGTGTTTTTTACGAATTAAAACATAAATAATTAAAGTAATAAAGGGTTTATGGAGAATTTTTATAAAATATTTTTGCACGCGACTATGATTACAGGCTTTGTGTTTATCATGATGCTGGTTATTGAATATATAAATGTGCAAACAAAAGGTTTATGGCAAAAATACCTTACGGGTTCTAAATGGCAAACTTATCTTTTGGCAGCCATTTTGGGTGTAATACCGGGTTGTCTCGGTGCTTTTACTATGGTTATGCTGTTTTCGCATAGGTTGGTGTCTTTTGGTGCATTGGTAACCACTATGATTGCGACTAGTGGTGATGAGGCTTTTGTCATGTTTGCTATGTTTCCAAAAAAAGCAATATTATTAACGATAATTTTGCTCCTTATTGGTATATTGGCAGGTTATCTTACGGATTTGTTTTATAAACCAAAAAAATTATTGCAAGAATTATCCGCTAATAAATTACCCTTGCATCAAGAAGAAAATTGTATTTGTTTTGAAAAAGACAAAATTTGGAGTCGTTTGTTTCATCCAACTATTGACCGATTAACTGCAGCTGTAATTATTTTAGTGCTTATTACAGGTGTTAGTACTGGTTTGTTGGCAGGAAAATTACAGATTTATTTAAAAATTTCACTGATGTTTTCCTTTGTCTTTGCACTGTTTATTGTATTGACCGTTCCGGATCATTTTATGAAAGAGCATATTTGGAAACATATCATTAAAAAGCATTTACCCAAAATTTTCTTGTGGATATTTGGAACACTAATTGTCATGCATTTTCTAATGGATTATATCGATGTAGAAGCATGGATTTCAACAAATATGTTTATTGTATTGCTTGTTGCTATATTAATTGGCATTATTCCCGAATCAGGACCGCATTTGATTTTTGTAACCTTATTTGCGCAAGGAAGTATCCCTTTTAGTATTTTATTAGCGAGTTCTATAGCACAAGACGGACATGGCATGTTGCCCATGTTAGCGGAGTCACGAAGAGGTTTTTTAGCCGTAAAAATTATAAATATGATATATGCAGCTATTGTTGGGTCAATTGCCCTATTAGTAGGCTTCTAATTAATTCGTTGAAGTAGGAGTAGCATTCTAAAATAATAAAATTATATAAAAATAAACAAAAATTATCAATAACCGTTTGACGGTAAAATATTTAAAAATATGAAAACAAAACAAGATATTATCAATGCTATTTCAGATGTAGAGCATCCAGCTATTGCTTATTCATTAATCGATCTTGGTATCGTAAAAGATATAACTTTAGAAGATAATAAAGCAAGGGTAACTTTTGCTTTTCCATTTGCTAATATTCCTATAGCAGAACAATTGGTTAATTCAATTTACGATCGTGTTTACCATTTAGGGCTTGATTTTGAATATGCGATTGTACAAATGAACGAAGCAGAAAAGCAGAAATTTATGAAAATGGAAACGGATGGTTGGAAGCAAAAATCCTGATGCTACAAAATAAAATTATACTCCTAACAGGTGCAACGGATGGTATAGGCAGAGAAACGGCATTTTTATTGGCTCAGAATCGTGCTAATTTAATTTTGCATGGCAAAAATCTTGAGAAAGGAAAAGCTCTTGAAAAAGAGTTAATTAAAAAGACTAAAAATCCTAACATTTCTTACTTTAATGCTGATTTTACTTCTTTTGATGAAATAAAAAAACTTTCGGATGCTGTTCATAAACAATATTCACATATCGATATTTTGATTAACAATGCAGGAATATTTGAAACACAAAAAATAATTTTAGATAATGGTATAGAAAAAAACTTTATGGTGAATCACTTGGCTCCTTTTTCGCTGACCTTGCATTTGTTAGATTTGCTAGAAAAATCTGTCGCTGCTAAAATAATTAACCTTAGTTCTATGATACACGCTGATAGTATTGATTTTGAAAATTTAAATGCAGAAAAATATTATTCAGGTGCACATGCGTATTCTTTGTCAAAACTGTGTAACGTTTTGTTTACTTATACATTAGATGATAGGTTAAAAGGTAAAAAAATTACGGTAAATGCTTTACATCCTGGTGTAATTAACACTAAATTATTAAGAGCAGGTTGGGGTGCAATGGGCGATGCTGTAAAAGAAGCTGCCAAACGTATTTTTTATCTAACGCAGTTAGAAAATAGTAGTGGTCAGTATTATGTAAACAATCGTTCAATGAAATCTACAGCTATTTCATATGATAAATCTGTTCAAGAGAAATTATGGGAAATAAGTACTAAATATATGGAAACCAATGATAAATAATCNGGTAAAAGANTTTTTTGAGCAAGTACCNACAATGGCACTTGCGACCGTAAGCAATGATGGAATCCCGAANGTTTCGGTTATTGCTTCTAAAAAAATAATTGATAAAAATACTATTTGGACAATAGATACTTATCATAATAAAACTTTAGAAAATATAAAAGAAAACGCTCAAGTTGCTATAGCTTTGTGGAAAGATGGAGTAGGCTATCAAATAAAAGGAACCGCCACATATCACTCCAAAGGAAAGCTGTTTGAAGCAGGGAAAGAATGGATATTAAAATTAAAACCGACAAAGATTGTGAAAGGTGTCATCGAAATAAAAGTTACCAATATTTATTACTTAACACCTAATTATGTATTGGCAGGAAAAGAAGTCAATAGTGTAGAATAATAACAAAAATAAGTATGATGTTAGATTTAAAAAACAATTTTATTATGTCACCTGTCAAAACGGGCTATAGTGACGGAACCGGAATTATTACTAAAAAACATATGCAGTTTTACCAAGATAGAAGTAAATATCTTGGTGCTATTACTTTAGAACCCTTGTATATGGATGCCGGTTTGCGTGAATTGCCTACGCAAATAGGTATTGATGCAGATGATAAAATAGTAGGATTAAAAAAATTAACAGATAGTATTCATCAATTTGATACAAAAGTAATTGCACATTTAAACCATCCCGGAAGAATGGCAAATCCTAAAATTCCAGGTAATTATTATTGGTCAGCAAGTCCGCAACAATGCGAAGCAGGTGGTCCCATGCCAAAACAAATGAATGAAACAGAGATTCAATCAGTTGTAAAATTATTTGCAGATGCAGCTATGCGTGCCGAGCAAGCAGGTTTTGATATTGTTGAGTTACAATTTGGGCATGGTTATCTTATGGCACAATTTATTTCACCAAAAGTAAACACAAGAACCGATAAATATGGCGGTAGTTTTGACAATAGAATTCGGTTTTTATTAGAAGTTTTAGATGCCGTAAAAAAGGCGACTAAACTTCCAGTTATCATAAGATTAAGCGGTGATGAGATGATTCCTGATGGCATAAAATTAGAAGAAATGATTGCGTTTTCTAAAATATTAAAAGAAAAAGCTGTTGCCGCTATTCATGTTTCAGCAGGAACGCTTTGCAATACGCCGCCTTGGTATTTTCAACATATGTTTGTTCCGAAAGGAAAAACTTGGGAATTTGCCAAAAAAATAAAAGAGGTTGTTGGTATTCCAACTATTTATGTAGGACAAATTAATACGGAAGAAGATATTGAAAGTTTAAATACCAATTATAAAGCAGATTATATAGCCTTGGGTAGGGCTTTGGTTGCTGATGCTGATTTTGTTGGAAAAGTAACCCATCAATTAGATGAAATTGCCCGTCCGTGTTTGGCTTGTTCCGAAGGTTGTCTGGGTGGCGTGCGATCGGGAAAAGGCTTGGAATGTCTTGTAAATCCTAAAGTGGGTAAAGATTTTGATGTTTGGACAAAAGCAGATAATGTAAAAAAAGTAGCTGTTGTTGGTGGTGGTTTGGCAGGTATGGAAGCCGCATTTTCACTAAATAAAAAAGGACATAAAGTTACCTTATTTGAAAAAGAAAAACTCGGCGGACAGTTTAATTTGGCTTATTTACCGCCACACAAAGATTCGTTAAAAAAGATTATAGATTATTACACAAATATTTTGCAAGATAAAGTTGAAATAATTTATGAAGAAGCCACTGCAAATAGATTAAATAATTTTGACGAAGTGGTATTTGCCACAGGATCAAAACCTTCTATTCCATTAATATTAGGTTTAACAAATTACTATTGGGCAGAAATTTTAGAAAAACAAAACTTACCAACTCATAAAAAAGTACTCGTTATTGGCGGCGGGTTAATTGGGACAGAAGTAGCACATAAATTGTTAGATGCTAATAATGAAGTTGTCTTAGTAGAAATGCTTGGGGAAATAGCAAGGGGTATGGAAATGATAGAGCAAAAGCTAACTTTAAAATCCTTTAAAGCTAAGGATATTAGGGTATTAGTTGATACAAAAGTTCAAAAAATTGAAGACAAAAAGGTGTATTTAGAAGGCAAAGATTTTAAGGAAACTCTTACGGATATTGATATTGTGGTTGTAGCAACAGGAATGAAAGCGTATAATCCATTACAAGATATTTTGCAAAATAGTGTGCCCGTTCATAGTATTGGTGATGCCCATAAAGTTGGCAAAGCACAAACAGCTATAAAAGATGCTTATGAAATGGCTAAAATGATTTAAATAAGTTTTGTAATTTGTTGATTTTATGTGTTTTGTATAAAAAGACAATCGGCTTGTGATAAATTATTATCTTTGTTGCACAACATTGTGTTGTGGTATGCTGATATTTAGCATAATACGTGAATTAATGTTATTATTTTAAAAAAATTAATGATTGGAATATATAGAATTTTCGTAAATATGATGNATAAATATTATTTANTTTTGATGCCTTTTTTTCTTGTATTTACACAAGTTACCGCACAAAAACAGCAAAGCTTAGATAGTGTTGAAAATATCAAATTATGCAAAGTAGGTTTGGTTTCGGCTGGGCTGATAGGTATAGGACTTTTGGCGAATCGTAGTGATTTTGAACAACAATTCAATATAAAATTACGCAATTCGGTAGGTAATAATTTTAATTTTCCGATAGATGATTACATGCAATACGCACCTATTGCAGAGATTTATGTAGCTGGTGCTTTTGGGGTAAAAGCCAAGAATCATTGGTTTGATCAGACCAAATATTTAATTATTTCGCAAGCTTTATCTGGTGGTATTGTGCATCTTATGAAGCGTACTATATATAAATTGCGTCCGGATGCTTCAAATGGTGATTCGTTTCCTTCTTGGCACACGGCTTTGTCATTTACCGGAGCAGGGGTATTGTATAATGAATTTAGAGATACAGCACCTGTTTTGGCTTATAGCGGATTTGCTTTTGCCGTAACAACGGGTAGTTTTAGGATGATAAATAACAAGCATTGGTTTTCAGATGTATTGGTTGGGAGTGGCATTGGTATGCTTAGTGCGTACTTGGTTTATTACTTTGAACCTTTGAAGCATTTTAATCCTTTTAAAAAAGTAAAACATATTAGTTTTATGCCACAAATAGGAATTTCGCAATATGGTTTTTATGCGGTTTATGAATTTTGATTTTTATTGATAATTATAGGTGTAAGCGTATAGTATTATGATGATTTTTTATACATTTGGTTTTTAATAAAAATAATAAAACAGTTATGAATAAATATATTTTTCTTGTTTTTTTGTATGTAAATACTGTTAATAGTTTTGCGCAAATCAAAATTTTGTTTGATGCTACCAAAGCAGAAACCGCAAATAATGCCGATTGGATTATAGATGCCGATCAGCACAATTTGGGCTATGACCCCAATCCATATATCGGTGGTAGAGAATCTTATGCACAGCGTTTTCCAACACCTGACCAATCGGGTATAACGGCAAGTACTTCACAAGATTATTGGGAAGGTGGTATTTCTGCTTGGGGTGTAGATGCGGTTAGATTGGGTTATATTGTTGAAACCTTGCCTTATACGGCGCAAATAACTTATGCTAATGTCAATAATAATCAAGATTTATCTAATTATGATGTTTTTGTGGTTTGCGAACCAAATATTTTATTTACTGCAGACGAAAAAGCAGCGATGATAAACTTTGTACAAAATGGAGGCGGATTGTTTATGATTTCTGACCATGACAATTCCGACCGTAATGGCGATGGTGTTGATTCTGTTGAAATATGGAATGAATTTATGCAAGACAATCCTGTGCAAATAGATCCGTTTGGTATTTCGTTTGATTATGATTCTTTTAATGCCGATACCAGTAATATGGCTAATTTACCTGCAGATCCTTTACTACATGGAAGTTATGGCGATGTAACGAATGTGGAATTTTATTCGGGTACTTCTATGACCTTAAATATTAATAGCAATTCAAGTATTAAGGGTGTTGTTTATAATTCAGGAAGTAGCAATACCGGAAATACCGGCGTTTTGTGTGCTTATGCCACTTATGGTAATGGAAAAATTGTAGCACTTGGTGATAGCTCGCCTGTTGACGACGGTACTGGTGATCCACATGATCGTTTATATGATGGATGGATTGAAGATGCCGATGGCAATCATGAAAGATTAATTATGAATGCAACTGTTTGGCTGGCAAGTCATGATTCAAACGTGGTTAATCAAAGTGAAATTGCTTCAAAATATCAAGTAAATTTTTCTTTAAACCAAGTTAATATTCAAGGAGAAGGTATTGAATCATTAAAATTGATTGTTAGCAATTTATTGGGACAAGAGATGCTTGTTAAGAACCTTAGGCTTGGAAAATTTGAAGAGATACATCTGCAAGCAGACAATTTATATATCTATCAATTAATCAAGGATGATGTATTGTTAAAAACCGGTAAATTTGTGTTGGGCTCAGCTAGATGAGTTATTCTGAAAAATCCACAAGTGTATATTTTTTAACTTTTTTGAATACAGTTTAAATTTGCAAATAAACTGAAAGAATATCTTATTTTTTGTTGGTAATATAAACGCCAAGTAAAATAATAATACCTGCAAATAGTTGGAGCAAAGAGATTTTTTCACCATCCCAGATACCCCAAAGCAAAGCAATTAAAGGTATGGTATAGGTAACAGAAGCGGCAAAAATTGGCGTGGAAATATGTACCATTTTATTAAAAAAAATCATTGCTAGTCCAGTGCAAAAAATTGCTAAAATAAACGTGTAACCCAAAGAATCAAGAATGGGTTGTTGCATATAATTCAATTCAAAAAAACCTGTAAAATACAATACGATTATTGAGGGGACTAATATCCAAACGAAATTTCCAACAGCAATAGCCATCGGGTTGAGATCGGATAAATCTTTTTTGATAACATTTACATTAACAGCATATCCAATAGTGCCTGCAATTACGGCTAAGGCATACCAATAATTATCATTTGGATTGGACGAGGCACTGCCGCCAACGAGTAAAACTGTTCCAATAATGCCTATGATAACACCAAAAATTTGATGTTTATTAAAAATATATCGAAAGAATAAATAACCAATTAGTAAAGTGTTTAAAGGTGTAAACGAATTGAGAATAGCAACAATACTACTGTCTATATGTTGAATGGCATAGGTAAATAAGAAAACGGGAATAAAGGTACCGACAATAGAAATGTATAACAAATAGCGCCATTGCCTTTTATTGATTTTTTTTAATTGGTTAAAACCGATTAGTAATAAAAAAACGCCGGCAAAAATCATTCTAAATGCACCTACTTGGATAGGACTTAGATGAATTAAGGCTAGTTTCATCAAAATAAATGAACTGCCCCAGACAAGTGATAGCCCTATGAGAATAAGCCATTTAAGCTGATTATTTTTCATTTGTTAATCAAAAAAAATATTAATTGCGCAAATATATATAATTGAATTGTTATTTCGATAGAATTCTAAAAAGATAAGTAGAAAAATGTTTTTTTGTTTTTATTACTGTCGAGAAGGAATTATAGTTATTCTTGTAAAGAATATCATTAGTTTAATAATGTTGATTGCATAAATCTTTTGTTTTGTTGTGTGCGTTTTTTTTTGTCAATTTTAGAGCGTTATTAATAAAATTTAATATTAAAAAAACTGATAAGTATCATAAGTAACAATTGTTACATTAAGTAGTTTTGGTCATTATAAAAAAATAAATACATGAAAAATTTAATCTTTTTATTGATCAGTACACTTATGATGAATAGCCAAGTGTCTGCACAAAAATTGTCACCATATATAAAAGTGGGTGATGTGAGCGGAAGCATGAAAGAGGTTTCTGCAAAAGTTGTTAGCGCTTTAAAATCTCAAAATTTTAAAATTGTTGGTTTTTATCATCCGGCACAAAAAGCAAATTTAAAAATAATTGCCTTTACGCGTTCAGATTTAAAAAATACGGTGGTAAAAGTGCCTGATCGTGGTGCTTTGGCAGCAACCATGAAAATTGGTTTGTATAGAAAAGGGGATAAAGTTGCTGTTTCTTATACCTTTCCTGAATATGTGCTTCGTGCTTATTTACGCGATAATTATGCAAAATATCAAAGCGTTTTTAATAAATTTAATAATGATTTAAAACTTGCTTTAAGTAGTGTTGGTTCAGATTTCACGCCTTTTGGTGGAAAAGTTAGTGCTGATAAATTAAAAAAATATCATTATAAAGTTTTTATGCCCTATTTTACAGATCCCGTAACTTTAAAAACCTTTGCTTCATTTTCTGAAGGGGTAAAAACGATTGAGCAAAATTTATCAAATCATGTAGGAAAAACATCTTTGATTTATAAAATAAAGTATAAAAGTAAGAATATTGCAGTGTATGGCGTCGCATTGAGAAGTAAATCTGATGGAGAATCTGTTTTCTTGCCCAAAATAGGGGAACGACATATTGCGGCAATGCCTTATCAAGTTATTTTACAAGGTAAAAAAGCTACTATTTTACCGGGAAAATATCGTATTGCATTGTTTTGGCCAGAATTAAGTATGGGTACTTTTATGCGTATTGTAAGTACGCCCGGCGATATAGAAGATACATTAGCGTTGCTTTGTCAATAAATGAATATTAAGGGCAGGTTTAATCTTGATGATTCCTGCTCTTTTTATTATGTTAATTGTTATTTTTATTAATTTCGTCTAGCAATTTTCTATTAAGTGTCTGTTCGCGTTCTAGTGAGCTTGTTCTGAATTTGTTGTATTCTTCTTCTAATTCGTTGTGTTTTAGTAGGCTATTTTGTGTAACGGTATTACTCTTATAAAATTTATAGATAAAAAAGCTCAATAAGCTTAGTAACACGAATAGAACAATCCAAAAAGTAAGTTTAAAAGTGTTTTTTTCAATATTAGAACCTAAGAAAGAAATCTGATTTTTTGTAGTGTTTATTTTTGTAAGCTCATTATGTAAACTATCTATTTTTGTTTGAAGAGCTTGTTTATCTTTTGCGTCTGTAAGAATTTGTTCCTTGGCTTGTATGAGGTTTGTTTGTTTTTGAAGCAAACTATCTTCAACATGTTTTTTTAGTTGATCAAACCACATACGTTTGATAACTTTATACGATTGATAGTTACTCGATTTTTTTAAAATAAAATCAAATTGTTCTGAAATATTTCCTTCTTTTAAAACTTTCAATTCCTCTTTTGTAACTTTTTGAGCTACTGTTAAGTTTATGCCTGCTATAAATAAAATAAAGAAAAATAAACCCTGTTTACGCATAATATTTATTTTTTAATAATAAAAATTCGATTGATTAATCGGACAAAGATATTACAGTATATGTTTTTAACCAATTATTTTCTGTTAAAAAAAAAGACAAAAAAATATTATTAACCATTTGGTTAAGTTTAACTAAATGGTTAACTTTGTGTGATGAAATATAATAAAAATACATCTGAACGTATTTTAGAAGCCGCCTTTAGCGAGTTTGAAGAAAAGGGTTATTACGGCGCCAGAATGCAGGCAATAGCTGATAAAGCAGGCATGAATAAGGCACTTTTGCATTACTATTTTAAATCAAAGGATGCGCTTTTTGAATTGGTTGTTGCGCAAGCCTTGCGCTTGGTTATACCAAAAGTTTTAGGTTCTTTTGATGAAAAATTAAATATTCTCGAAATCATAAAGCGTTTTATTGCTGTTTATATCGATATGATTATCAAATATCCGCATATTCCGGGTTTTTTAATTCACGAAATAAGCTACAATCCTCAAAGATTGTTAAGTTTTAGCAATACAGAAAATCTTAATTTGGATATGGTTAAACAGCGTTTGCAAAAAGAAATTGACGAAGGAAATATTATACAAATAACACCAGAACAATTAATTGTAAATATTATTGGATTATGTGTATTTCCTTTTGCTGCCAAGCCTTTGGTGATTGGTTTGGTATTAGATGGTCAAGATAAAAATTTTGATGAATTTGTCAAGCAACGAAAAACGCAAGTGGCTGATTTTGTGGTGAATGCCATAAAAATTAAATAAATTTATCTAAAACATGATGAAGAATGTTTGCTTATATTATTTATAAAAAACGTAAAATAATTAACTTATGAAAAGAATATTTATATGGTTTGTATTTCTTCCTTTTTTGACACAAGCGCAAAATATTAGTTTGTCGCAATGTGTTGAGGCGGCTAAAACAAATTGGCCGACTTTTAAAAAGGAAATGTCGATTGAAAAACAAAAACAAGTTATTAATTTGATTCATGATAAGCAAAATTTGCCAAAATTGCTTTTATCAGGTCAAGCGACTTATCAGTCAGAAACAGCTACATTTCCTGATATTCCTATACCTTCTTTATCTAATTTGTTTCCAGAATTGCCTTTAGATAATTATAATGTTGAGGCAATTATAAATCAAACAATTTGGGATGGTGGTATGCTCAAAGCAAAAAAGGCTGTGCAGATTTTTGCCAAAGACCTCGAATTGAAAAAAAATGCCATAGACACTTATGCGCTAACAGGTAAAATTAATCAATTGTACTTTAATTATTTGACTTTATATCAAAAAGAAGAGATTCTCAAAATTTCTGAAAATGAATTAGATAAGAATATTGCTACGCTAAAAGTAGCGGTGGTGAATGGCGTTTTATTGCAAAGCGATATCGATAATTTAATATCAGAAAAATTGAAATTAGCAAAAACAATGCTCGATATAGAAGCCGGCAAATACCAAATTATCAAAGCGCTGAATATTATAACCGGATTGCAAATTCCATCAGATGCAAAGTTTGAAATGCCACAAGTCTTAACGGGTATTAACACAGCTCGTCCAGAGCTCGATTTGTTTGATGCACAAGCAGATTATTTAAAATTGAACGAGGCGCAATATGCTGTCAACAGAAAACCCAAGTTTATTGGATTTGCCAAGCTGGGTTATGGACGTCCGGGTTTTGATATGTTTCATACCGATTTGCATTCGTATTACCTGATTGGGGCTAAATTTTCTTGGAATATTTGGGATTGGAACCTGCTTAAAGCGCAAAAGCATTTGATAAAAATTCAACAAGATGTTATTGCCGAAAATAAAAATCTTTTTAACAAGCAAATAGATTTGAAATTAACAGCGTATCAACAAGACATCAACAAGATAATAAAACAAATTACAATCGATAAAAAGATAGAAAGCCTTAGAAATAGTATTTATAAAAGCGCCAAAAGTAAGTATGATGTAGGTAACTTGTTAACCACAGAATACTTAAAAGCTTTTAACGAGTTAAAACGCGCGCGTTTGGCAATTAGATTAGACGAATTAAAATTGTTGCAAGCCAAAATAAATTACGCATATACACAAGGACAAAATTTTTAAAAATAAAACATTAAATATATGAAATCAATAATAAAAATATTAGGTGTGCTATTGATGATCACAATATTATCATCTTGTGATAAGGAAAAAGAAGTAGATGCTTATGGTAATTTTGAAGATGACGCGATGCTTATTTCTGCGGAAGGTGCAGGGAGAATCATAGATTTTTCAGTATCGGAAGGCAATAAGATTGAAAAAGACCAAATAATTGCAATTATAGATACGATGCCGATACATCTCAAAAAGCAAGTTTTATTTGCGCGTAAAAGTATTATTGATAGCAAAGTGCAAAATGTGCTTGCCCAAAAATCTGTTTTTTATAAACAATTGGAAAATCTAAAAACCAATCTGGATAGATTGCAAAAAATGTACACAGATGGTGCTGCAACCCAAAAACAATTAGACGATATTAAAACAGAAGTTGCAGTTGTAAATAGAAAAATTAAAAACATTTCGATACAAAGTCAATCGGTTGTCGTTGAAAAAAAAGGCATAGATGCACAACTTTTAGAACTCAATAATCTAATTAAAAACAATCTAATTAAAAGTCCTATAACAGGAACCGTTTTAGAAACTTTTGTAAAGAAGGATGAATTCACTTTGCCAGGCAGGGCCTTGTGTAGTTTGCAAAACATAGATTACTTAAGCCTTCGTGCTTATGTTTCAGAACCGCAATTGGCACAAATAAAACCCAATCAAAAAGTAAAAGTAGTGATAGATTTTGGATCTGAATCCAAAACAAAGGAAGGAACGATTTATTGGATTTCTAGCAAAGCAGAGTTTACACCAAAGCAAATACAAACCAAAGATGAGCGAAAAAATTTGGTGTATGCCTTTAAAGTAAAAGTCGATAATAAAGGCGGTTTATACAAGATAGGTATGCCAGCAAATATTATATTTTAACACGATGATAGATATCGCACATGTGAGCAAATCTTATGGCAAAGTCAATGCTTTAAACGACCTTAGTTTTAAGGTAAATGAAGGGCAACTTTATGGCTTGATAGGTCCTGATGGAGCGGGTAAAACCACTTTGTTTAGGATTTTAACGACTTTGTTGCTTCCCGATGCCGGAAATGTTAGTTTAGATGGATTTGATGTAGTTAAAGATTATAAAGCAATTCGGAAAATGTTGGGTTATATGCCAGAGCATTTTTCGCTGTATACTGATTTAACGGTCGAAGAGAATCTTAATTTTTTTGCCACTGTTTTTAATACAAGCGTTCAAGAAAATTATTATCTGATTAAGGACATTTATAAAATGTTAGAACCTTTTAAACATCGAAAAGCAGGCGATTTGTCAGGTGGTATGAAGCAAAAATTAGCTTTGTCTTGTGCGCTTATTCACAAACCCAAAATTTTGTTGTTAGACGAGCCGACGACTGGTGTTGATCCGGTTTCGCGCAAGGAGTTTTGGGAAATGCTCAAGCACTTGCAAACAGAAGGATTGACAAGCTTGGTTTCCACACCTTTTTTAGATGAAGCAGCACTTTGTGATGTGGTTGCACTTGTGCAAGATGGCCGTATTTTAAGCCAAGATACTCCTCAAAATATTTCGAAACAATTTCCCTATAAACTTTTAGAAATTAAGTCAGAAAACAATTATAATACTTTGTTATTATTAGAGAAATATGATCATAAAGTATCGGTATTTGCTTTTGGAAATGTGTTGCACTTGGCTTGTGAAAACGATGTAAATATTAACGAAATAGAACAATATTTAGACGATCATCATATAGATAATTTCTCTATAAAACCCATTACGCCAAGCATTGAAGATGTGTTTATGGATTTGATGAAAAAATAAGATAATATGGCAGCGGAGAATGTAATAGAAGTAAGAAATTTAACCAAGAAATTTGGCGCATTTACAGCGGTAGATGACATTAGTTTTGAGGTGAAAAAAGGTGAAATTTTTGGTTTTTTGGGGGCAAATGGTGCTGGTAAAACAACGGCTATAAAAATGTTGATAGGTATTCTGAGTGCGACTCATGGCGATGCTAAAGTTGCCGGATATGACATTAATACACAAAGAGAAAAATTAAAACAGAACATAGGTTATATGAGCCAAAAGTTTTCGTTATATGAAGACTTGACACTAAAAGAAAATGTGGAATTTTATGGTGGAATTTATGGTTTGAGCAAGGCAACTATAAAAACCAAAATTAATGAGATGGTAAAGAAATTGGATTTGGCAGCTATTCAAGATACGCTTATTGCCGATATTCCTTTGGGGTGGAAACAAAAAATTGCTTTTTCTGTTGCCATTTTACATAATCCTAAAATTGTGTTTTTAGATGAGCCAACAAGCGGTGTTGACCCCATTACGCGCCGTCAATTTTGGAATTTGATTTATGAAGCAGCCGCATCCGGAATTACGGTATTTGTTACAACGCATTATATGGAGGAAGCGGCTTATTGTAAGCGCATATCGATGATGGTTGACGGTAAAATAGCAGCTATTGGAACTTTAGATGAGCTATTAATGAAATATAAGGCAAAAAATATGGATGAGGTATTTATTAAAGTTGCCCGTTCTTAGTTTTAAACGGTAAGATTTTTGAGGTAAAATGCACCAAAAAGCAGAAAGAATTATATATGAAAACATTTTTAGCATTTGTAGGAAAAGAGTTTAAACATATCTTTAGAGATAAACGGACTTTAATTATTTTATTCGGGATGCCTATTGTCTTGGTTGTTTTATTTGGATTTGCCATTAGAACGGAAATCAAAAATGCTAATATTGGTGTGTTGGATTATGCACACGATGCTTACACTCAAAAATTGAAGCACCGATTAGTTGCTTCGGGTTATTTTAATATATCCGAAAATTTAAAATCGGATACACAAATAGAAAAAATTTTTCAAAAAGGTAAAACAAAGTTGGTCGTCGTATTTCCGCAAAATTTTGGAAAAGATTTAGTCAATACTAAAAAAGCAGATATTCAATTAATTACCGATGCCAGTGATCCAAATACTGCCAATATATTAACGGGTTATTTGCAAGCGGTTTTTCGTCAATTTTCTGTCGATGAAGGTGTTTTGCTTCAATCTAATTTTGATATTGAAACAAGAATGGTTTACAATCCTGAAAGCAAGTCGGTGTATATGTTTGTGCCGGGGGTAATGACCATTATTTTAATGTTGATTTCTGCGATGATGACATCCATAACAATTGCGCGTGAAAAAGAGTTGGGAACGATGGAAATTTTATTGGTTTCACCTTTAAAACCAACAAGCATTGTTTTGGGAAAAATGTTGCCATATCTCGTGCTTTCTTTGATTAATGCAACGACCATTTTATTGCTTGGTTTTTTTGTTTTTGAGATGCCTATGTTGGGGAGTTATTTACTGCTGTTTTTAGAAATATTACTGTTTGTATTGGCATCTTTGATTATTGGTTTGTTGATTTCAACGGTTTCAAATTCGCAACAAATTGCGATGCTATTGTCTTTAATGGGATTGGTTTTGCCTACCATTTTATTGTCCGGATTTATTTTTCCTATATCCAGTATGCCAAGCATTTTACAATATTTAAGTCACTTGATTCCGGCAAAGTGGTTTATTATTATTGTTAAGAATATTATGTTGAAAGGAACTGGTTTAAATGCTATTGGTTTAGAAACAGGTGTGCTGTTCTTGATGAGTATCGTTTTGATGATGCTTACGATTAAAAAATTTAAAATAAGATTGTCCTAATGAATAAGATTCTAATCATAGTTCAAAAAGAGTTTCGACAAATATTTCGAAATAAAATGATGCGTCCCATCTTGTTTGTAATGCCCATTATGCAGTTGGCTATCTTATCCTATACGGCTGATTTTACGGTTAGAGATATTAAAACTTATATTGTTGATCAGGACCATTCTGCCTTGTCAAAATCATTTATCAATAAAATATCAAATGCCAAAAATTTTAATTTAATAGCCGTTTCCAATACGTATGATAAGGCTTTTGAAAAAATGGAACAAAATGATGTGGATGTCATTGTTAGTATTCCGGCACATTTTAATAAGGATTTGGTAAGCCATAAAAAAACATCAATTTTAATGTCTGTAGATGCTATCGATGGAACAAAAGCAGGGGTGAGCAGCAATTATTTAAGACAAATAATAAAAGCTTTTTTAGCGGAATCAATGGCGCATAAAGGCGTGCAAAATAATGATTTGGGTATCGATATAATCAAGCGAAATTGGTATAATTCAAATTTAGATTATAAATATTTTATGGTGCCGGGTATTTTGGCTTTGTTGGTGACAATTATTGCCTTGTTTTTGTCTGGGATGAATATTGTTAGAGAAAAAGAAGTGGGGACTATAGAGCAATTAAATGTAACTCCTATCAAAAAATATCAATTTATTATTGGCAAATTATTACCGTTTCTAATTATTGGTTTACTTGAGTTTACTATAGGTTTAATCATTGCTTTGTTTTGGTTTAAAGTACCTTTATTAGGCAGTATCGTTTTGTTGTATTTTTTCACGACGGTTTATTTGATTTTTATATTGGGTATAGGGATGTTTATTTCTACGACTACGCATACGCAGCAACAAGCTTTGTTGTTGTCTTGGTTTTTTTATGTGATATTTTTCTTAATGTCTGGGATGTTGACACCTATTGAAAGTATGCCGGTGTGGGCACAAAAAATTACTTTATTTAATCCGGTGCGCTATTACATCGAAGTGATACGATTGTTGATGTTAAAGGGGAGCGGTTTTGTTAATTTGCTACAGAATATAAGTGTTATTACAGGCGGCGCTATTTTTGTGAATTTATTGGCAATTTGGAATTATAAAAAGACTTCTTAACACGATATTTGAATCATTTGTTTGTAGTTAAAAAAAAGCATTACTTTCGCATCTTCAAAAAAAATAGTGTTGTGGTATCTAACTTTTAGCATTTTTCACGAGCTACAATTCAATTATTTAGGTTTTTTTAACAAAAAAAATACACCTTAATCATATATGTTTATGATGTTTTTGAAATAAAAGTCTGTTAAAGTGGCTTAAAATGCTATAGAATATTTGCAATTGATGCGGGTTGCATCACAAATAATAAAAATATGAAGAAATATATAAATCTATTTGATTTTAAACGAAATATAGATTATAAAACGGAGATTTTATCAGGTTTAACGGTTGCATTGGCTTTGGTTCCTGAGGCAGTTGCTTTTGCTTTGATAGCAGGTTTGTCTCCTTTAACAGGACTGTATGCGGCTTTTGTAATGGGATTGATTACCTCAATTTTTGGTGGTCGCCCGGGAATGATTTCAGGTGCTACGGGTGCTGTTGCAGTGGTTATTGTTGCTTTGGCAATTTCTCACGGTCCAGAATATATTTTTGCAACGGTTGTGTTGGCAGGATTTATTCAAGTATTAGCAGGTGTATTTAAGTTGGGAAAACTGATGCGTTTGGTACCACATCCTGTGATTTTTGGTTTTGTAAATGGCTTGGCGATTATTATTTTTATGTCCCAGTTAAGTCAGTTTAAAGACACTTCAGGTAATTGGTTGCCAGGACAAAGTTTGTTTATTATGTTAGGACTCGTTGTGTTAACGATGGGTATTATTTGGGGTTTGCCAAAATTGACCAAAGTTGTTCCGGCATCCTTAGTGGCTATTTTAGCTGTTTTTGGTTTGGTAGTTGCTTTTAATATCGATACCAAAACCGTTGGTGATATTGCTTCTATTAAAGGTGCTTTTCCACCGTTTCATATACCACAAGTGCCTTTTAATTTAGAGAGNATAAAGATAATTTTTCCTTATGCGGCTATTGTTGCAGGTGTTGGCTTAATCGAAAGCTTGTTAACTTTAAATATTGTAGATGAAATTACGGAAACACGTGGCAATGGTAATAAGGAAGCGGTAGCGCAAGGTGCTGCAAATATGTTATCTGGCATGTTTTCTGGAATGGGTGGCTCGGCTATGTTGGGTCAAAGTCTGATAAATGTATCAAATGGTGGAAGGGCAAGGCTCTCGGGTATTGTTGCGGCTATTGCTTTATTGTTTTTTGTAATGTTTGGCGCTGATTTGATCGAGCGATTGCCTATGGCAGCCCTTACGGGTTTAATGATAATGGTGGCTATTGGTACTTTTGAGTGGGCAAGTGTACGAACGCTTAATAAAATGCCTAAATCAGATATTTTTGTAATGTTTGTGGTAACCATTGTAACCGTTCTTTTACACAATTTGGCTTTGGCGGTTATAATTGGTGTAATAGTTGCCGCATTGGTTTTTGCTTGGGATAATGCCAAGCGTATTCGAGCTAGAAAATCTTTAGATGAAAATGGGGTAAAACACTACGAAATATATGGTCCTTTGTTTTTTGGATCTACTGCAGCTTTTAACGAAAAATTTGATGTGTTAAATGATCCCGAGGAAATAATTATTGATTTTAAAGAGAGTCGTGTGGTTGATATGTCTGCAATTGAAGCTTTAAATAAAATCACAGAGCGTTATTTAAAAGTGGGTAAAAAGGTGCATTTAAGACACTTGAGTCCCGATTGTCGAAAAATACTTAAAAATGCGGACAAAATTATAGATGTTAATATCTTAGAAGACCCGACTTATCATATTATGGCTGATAAGATTTAATTTATAATAGCTATTACAAGTATATTTTTCTGTTTTATAACATTTTTGTGTATAGTTAGTTATATGTTTTATGCAATGAACTTAGTAAATATAACTGAGTTATACGGATATGAATACTTATTTAAACAAGTTATAAATAGCAATTAAATTACTTGGTGTTATGGGTTGTTTTGCTAGAATAATGAATATCCAAATATTAATGATGAATATTTAAAATTTGAAGTCCAAGAAAGGTAATGTGATATAACACCTTTATTCGTTTGATATCTCATTTCTAAAACAAATCTATCATTTAGTTTATAACCTATTCCAAAGGCAAAATTGTTTATACGTCTAATATTAAAAGAGCTAGTAATGGAATTGTCTGCTCTTAAAAATTCAATTGATGATTTAGGACTTAAATCAAATATATAAGATGCATTAATAAAAATTTTTGATTCATTATTAAGAAAAAAATAATATCTTAAACTTACAGGGAATTCAATAGAATTGTAATCAACTTTTTTTATTAATTTCCCTCCAGACACATCACTTGTATTAATTGTTTTATCAGATTTATATTTCTGATATGTTGCTTCAATAGCAATTGACCATTTATTTTTATTAAAAGGTAAAATATATTCAGCTTCTAATCCAACATTAAATGTTATTTTATTACCAAAATCAGTACTTCTGAGATTGGATCGCGAGTTTTGTATATCCAATGAAGAATAATTTAATCTTGGTCTTATTGTCAAATTAAATAAATCTCGTTTCTCTTTTCTTTCGACGTAAGTTAAGTTATTATGACATTTATTATATTCAGTGAAATATTTCATTAAATCATTTTTTTCATAGTCCATATTTTTTACTTTACTTATTTTGAAAGTTGAACAATTTAAATTAGTCCATAGTTGTTGTCTAAATCCATTGTTTTCACGAATACTATCTTTAGGTTTATACATTTTGTAGGTCAATTGTTTAATATTTAGGGCATCTTTACTATAAAAATATCTTATTAAGAATCCATCAACATATTCATATAGATTTGCCTTGCCTTCAATTAAAGCTTTTAATAAAAGATCTTCTTGTTTAAAAATGGGTCTTTTTTGATTACTTAAATGAAGTGCGGACGCACTTGATCTGTCAATATTTACAGTACTCCTAATATATTTTGAAATATTATCAATGCTAAATTCTTTAACTGATTTTATGGTTGCAATTTTCGTTTCACCATTTTCTGAAAGTTTATATTTAAATTTAGTTGGATTATTCTTCCAATCTGCATTCATGATTAGGCATTTGATTTTTTGATTATTATTATCAATATAATATCCTTTTTCAAAAGTAATCTGTGAATAAGAATTTAGGCTCAAAATTGTAGTTAAAAGAAGTAAAAGTATTTTTTTCATTATATTTTAGTTTTTTTTAGTTTAGGTTTTAAATAATCCAAAATGATAGTTTTCCGAAAAGTCAAAAAATCCCCCCCCCCATTATTTTGAAGTAAATCTCAAAGATAAGAGAAATCTCTTAAAGAATTTTTAAAATTGTAATTATTTACAAAAATAGAAAGTTTATTTTTTAAGTACTTTAAAGTTGAAAATATGCCATTTAAACGTGTTTTTAGATGATTACTTAGCTTAAAAACGGAAAATAGTGTTATGAGTGTACGCAAACCTATAATGTTCATAATTCTTTTTAAATTGTAAGCAATGAAGATAAAACCAACATCAGCAGCAGTGTATGTGTAAAAATATCAATAAACCTAACAGGATTATTTTTGT